>OLNL01002719.1_pt1 | contig 13054 bp, 9 predicted proteins | sample 1672181 | NCBI WGS metagenome assembly OLNL01 (sample SAMEA3136656, study PRJEB25190) | human gut metagenome | biome: human gut; feature: human-associated habitat; material: faeces | place: Austria | collected 2013
CCTGCGACCTCACGGCCCCCAGCCGTGCGCGCTACCAAGCTACGCCATACCCCGATGGATGTTATTATAACAATCCGTTTTTTATTTTGCAACTATTTTTTAGATTGAGAGAGGGCAGATGCCCCTCTCTCATGATACCGGAACTATATTTGTAACTACATCTGTATGACTGTAACGATCATACCTTGTTTTCTTATTTTTAAAAGTTAACGCAGCTTTTCTCTGCGCCATGCTTATCGAAACAATTCCTGTTTTATCAGAAGCTGTCACATTGGCTGTATCCGGTAAAATATACTCAAACTGATAGCGCAATGTCGGCAACTCACTGACCGTATATGTGCCTGGCTGAATTCCAGTAAAAGAACATTTCATCACTGCATCTTCTCCTGCCATTGCATATTTTCCAGGTTTAAATTCCACATATTTTTCATAAACATGCATTGCTCCCAACTGATCTTTTCCCGTTATTCTAAATCGAAATACCGGGTTTCCGTGTGCCCACGTGATATCCGCTTCTCTAATTCTTTTTGTCACTGTGATCTCGCCATCAGTAAGCACTGTATTTCCTTTTACCCACGACTGATTTGTATTCTGCGTGTCCTGCATCCTGTCTGAAACAATTGTTCTCGATGCCGTATTTTCAATCGCATAAAACTCATTCGATCTCTGATAATGATTATGCGAATCAATTTCCTGGTTGCTTCCTGCCTGCACTTTTATCCTGAAATAATACGTCACATTGTTATATGCTTCGTCTGTTTTGAGGAAATTAGAATCAGCACGAAAAACAATCGTATTGGAACGATTTTCAATATTAAAGAAACGTGTCACATCATTTCCCAGTGCAGTCATGACACTGGCACTTCGATATTTCAGGCAGGAATCCAGAACATCTTTCAATTCAAAAGAGCTGTAATTTCCCGGAAGAAGCTGCTGTCTGATCACATAATCAAAGTTTTTTCCCTCTGTAATCTCATATGCCGGATCATTATCTGTGAATGTATGCCTTGCCATGGACTCAAAGGAAGCATTTTCATCTCCAACCCTTTTTTCAGGTCCCGGATTCGGTTCATAGCTTCCAATCGTCTGCCCCGTTGAAAGGTAAAATGCATTCTGCGCGCCTGTACTGTTTTTCCATGAATCCTGTGCCAGCCAGTTGATAATAAAAGAGCCATTAAAGTCCAGCTGACACCAGCCCTCCACATCATCTGTAGTTATATTTCCTCCATCTGCTTTTCCACGTATCTCACGAAATGCATTTCCATTTGCTGTCGTTCCCTCTGTTGTTCTCAGATAATCATAACCACTCCTGAGGTATATATGATCAACGCCCCAACTGTCATATGTCCGGATTCCCTGCCCACTGTCCAGATCTACTGCCGTTATATGTCCTTTGGGATAAATCTGCACACTTGTATTATGCTTCAGGAATTCAAACTGAAATCTTACTGTTCCAACTGAAATGGTATTAAATGCAATTCTGTCTTTGTAAAACAGCACACATGGTGTAATCTTTGTTTTGTCTTTTCCGACATGACCATTGTTCACGGTTCCCCAGGCCGGTACGGTCACTTTCAGATCTACGATCTGTCCCTGATACTCGCCTACATTGCTATAGATTGCTGTAATGGCATCCGTATTACTTGTATTACCAATTGCGCAGGCATAAAAACTCTGACAATATTCTGTCGTATATCCCTTATTGTCTCCAAACCAGTTGTGTATTTTATTGTTCAGGCTGTCGTTTTTTCTGCTTATATAAGAAAGCTGTGTAACTCCTTTTCGGAAAGCATAGGTAAAAGCATATTCCGGTCGCATTTTGTAATTTGGTCCTACCCAGTCTACGGGAATACCGCTTCCTGCATATGTAGCAATTGATTTTTCATTATCCATGAAAAGATCTTCTTCTCCCATTTCAGCATTCAGTTCCAGCTCCTGTTCTGGATTCTCTTCTACTTCAGCATCTATGTTCTCCTGTTCTTCTTCAAAAGAAATTTCTGTCTCTTCTTTTACTTCCGATGGATCTTCCTCAGCTTCTGTATCATTTTCGGGCGAATCAACTCCTTCATTTTCAGTATTTTCCTCGTTGTCTTCGGATGTCGAATCATCACCATCTTTCATTTCTGTCTGGTTTTGCGAAATATCATCTTCCACACCATCTGCCTCCATACTGTTTTCCCACAGCCTGTCTTCTGCAGATGCCTGAACTCCTGCCATCGCAGAAAATGTCAGCACCGAAGCCAATATGATTCCCGCTATTTTTTTCTTCATGATTCGTTTCCTCCTTTAAAGCATCTGATACACAAAGTGATCGCTCCGGAACCCAGAAGAAGAATGAGAAGTACCAACGGTTCAGAATCATCTCCTGTCCTGACGGGATTTTTTCTCCGTGTTTTTATATCTTTTTCTTGTGCAGCTCCACCAGCACTCTCACTGCCCACACTCTCATAAGAAGCGAATTCTTTTTTTTCATTTTCTTTTACCGCAAATATCCATGTGATATCTGTTTTTTTCAATGCATACGCATTATCCCATTCCCGTGGAATTTCAAGCTGAAACTCCAGCCTTCCTTTCTGCCCGCTTTTAAATTTTCCAAGAGATCTCGCCTTTACAAGTTCAGCAGCATCAAGAGTTCCTTTATAAAGAATTTTTTTGTTTTGACTGATTTCAAAACGAACTTTTTTCAACATATTCATCTGTTCTTCTGATCTTCCATCCGTATTCGTCTGAAAAAAGAGTTCGGCTTCCTGATCTGTTGTGTTTGCAATCTGAACAGCATCCTTCAGTATATCTCCTGGCATGGCAGATTCCAGGTTTGTAAAAAAATCATCCGGTACAGCAATCAATTTGTGTGCTTTTCCATTAAATTCTACAGATAATTTTGTATTGCCTTTTTTACAGGTCAATGTACCATCCTGCTCATGCACACATTTCTGTATCACCTGATTTCCCCATGGTGACATTGCACTGAAATCCGGTTTGAAATTAGCAGCCTGAATCGCATCAGCCTGAATATCCACTGCAATTTTCTGTTTTGCATGTTCTTCCGTCCAGGTATCTGGGATTGAAATATTCTGAAACAGATCTGTGCTCTCCTGTTTTTTCAATACTTTCGTGTAATAATAATATTCTCCACGTTTTACCCATTCACCTGAGATTCCTCCAATGTTTTCATCTTTCAGGCGTTCCAGTTTTCCGTTTTCCCCGGCATATGTGATTCTGGCCCTGATCCAGCAGGGAAGTGCATTGTTTTTAATTCTCGGTATTTTGGATATCGTCTGACCGGGAACCACCTCCGATGGCTGCGTATACTTTACCTCGCCCTTTCCCTTCCTGGCATATTCCGAAATAGATATACTGACATCTCCCACGGAAATATGATTCACTACATCAAGCCTGTCCGAAAAAGATGCGAATACCGCCGCTGCCGAAAGGATAGCCGTCAAAAGAAAACCTGTTATGATTTTTACTGATTTTCTCATATTTTCACCTGCCTTTTATAATTCACCAGTATAATACTCCCAGGCTTTCTGATAATTATCAAACGGTCTTGCTTCTACCGATTCCTGATATACCTGTATTTGGAATTCATTCAACAGTTTCCAGTATTTTTTTTCAACTCTGGCATGATCAATAAGAAATCCTGTGCAAAGCTGTGTTGTTGACTCACCTTCCCTGAGGATCTTTTTGTAATAATAAAATCCATCATCTCCGTAAATCCAATTTTCGCTATCTGTATTTTTCATAGTAACAGCTTTTCCAATATCGCTGTTTGAATATCCGACAGCCACACGTACATAACAGTCTGTACCGGTCTGGTTCTGTCCGGAAGGATTGTTTGACACCCATATTTTCTTGGCTATGTCAATATCCTTATCCGGAACGATCGTGGGTGGATTCGGAAAGTCCTCTCCAATTTCTGATGAAATATTTCCTGGTGTCACAATATTTACAGCCTTATCATATGCAGACTGATAAGCAGCGGTTCCCTGCACTCCGACAAGGACTCCCAGCAAAATCCCCATACCGGCAAATATTCTTTTTTTGCCTGTCATATGTTATCACCTGCTTTCCACATTATTATTCTGTAACTTGTCCCGGCTGGTTTTTGTTCTGATCTACATATTTCTGATATGCACTTCTTGCCTGTTCAACCACATTCTCAGCATCACCTCCGGTGTAGGATGCCTGGATTGCATAAGCTCTTACCGGAATTTCCAACTGCTGACCATCCAGCTGTCCTTCAATGATATTCAGGAATTTCACCGTGTCAAATAGCGATTCTGTTGTTTCCTGCGGTTTCAGAATTTTATTATACGCAAAAACATATACCTGATTATTTCCAACCTTCTGTGAATTCAGTTTTGTCCAGCTGGCTTTTGACTGAAATGAAAAAAGTTCCTGTACCCTTTTTTCTAGCCGGCTTCCATTATCTGCCGCCGCAATCACATTTGCTGTCGGTATTGAAACTTCCAGATATGCATAAGCATCATTAATTCCGGTATTTTTAATCCTTGGATCTTTACTGATTACCTTTCCCGGCTCTATCTTTTTATGGTCATCAGGTTTCCAGTTATCTTCTGTCAGTTCCACATCTACCTTTCCTACTGTAAACTGATTGGAAACCTTATCATAGTCTGTCAGATATGCGGATACTCCACCAACTGAAGCCAGACATAAAACACCTGTCAGAAGTAAAATTTTTTTCATGTTATTTTTCATAGATTTTTTCTGCGCTTTTTCTGCTGCGCTCTCCTTTCCATTGTATAAGCAGGAAAAACATTTCCTGTAAGATCATGACTGTCAGTATTCCAAATATCGTTCTCTGTCTGACAAATACTGCTGCATAACCAAGACAGGGAAACGAAAATATCACTTTACCTATAATCTGATCTGCAGTCACAACCGTCGGATCTTCCCTATTGTTTGCATCACCTTTTGTTACATATCCTTTGTGTTCTTTTCGGATCACTCTGTGTGTCACTCTGGTTTCACCGACCTGATAAGTAACAATATCACCAATTTCCGGTCTTCGTTCCTTCGTATCCGTAAAAACGATTCCTCCTGTTCTCAGTACCGGCTCCATTGACCCTGACATGATTGAATCAACAGAAATACCAATCTGTGGAAGAAGCAGTAACATCACACCCAATATCCCGATCAGTGTAAAAAAAATTCTTCCGGCTTTTTCTGCCGTTCTCATATTTCTCCTTTCCTGTGTTATTTTGTAAATCTAAAATGGATTGTTTGCAGATCTGCATGAATTGATAAAAAGATTGTCTTAAGATGCCTTTATCTTATGCTCTGTGGCATTAAATGTCAATAAAATTCGTTCGTCATATTCTGACAGAAGATTCAAGAATGCCCTCGGCATTCTTGCTGCGAGATGCACGTCATGCAATGCATGACATATTCTTCTGTGCATCTCTGCAATCCTGCCGGAGGCTATATCAGATGGGAGATTGAATCCCACCACTGATATAATTTTGTTGCTCACCACCTACAGAGGTGGGAGTCATCTCACATCTGATATAACCTCTTACTACTGTCAGTATAAACAGCTTCTTCTGTAACGTGAAGACTACGTCCCGGCTTACTTTAATATTCAGTGGGATGCTCCCTGGTGATATCACAAAATACCTTCTGCCGTGTCTCATCATCTGCGGCTCTCTGTAATCCGGTTACTTCTTGTGACCTGTCCTAATCAATGCATTTCTCTCTTTTTTGATTTACCTATGTTTTACTCTTTTTCTCATAGAAAATCGAGGAACAAATTAGACATATTTCATATTTTTGTCTATTTGTTTTTGTACACTTTGCTGTAGCTGAAAAATATATCACCAGTCATATACATGCCCCACTCTTTTTGATTTGATGGTTCTGCATATATTTTATTTACAGTCCGGAAATCGGGAAAGACCTGACTATTTATTGCTCTCAGCCGCATCCGGGGTATTGTGCATGTATATTGATTCCGCAATGAATGAAACAAACCCGGATGAATGAAAATCTTCACTCTTTACCCAACATTTACTTTCACATATAAGGGATACTTTGTGCTGTACATAAGGTTCCCCACCCCACACTTTCGTTCGGATACTTCTCAAAACCAGGCAGTGGCTGGGCGCCTCGTCTCAGATATGCCTTTACCTTCTCTCCCCATAGAAATGGGTCATTTCTCCTTACAATTCCCCACTCCATCATAAGTGCTGCCGATCCGGTCACAAATGGTGTGGCAAATGATGTCCCGGTTACGTTAGCATATCCGCCGCCCGGTACGGGTGCAGTGATATTGACACCTGGTGCGACGAGATCTGGTTTTGGATAAGAAAGTCTCTCTCCACCGCGACCGGAAAAGTCTGCATAGGCATTTAATCTGGAGTCATAGGCTCCTACCGTGATCACCTTCGCTGCCGTGGAGGGAATCGTCAATGTCTCCGATGCCACCGGTCGGTAAAATCCAGTCACCGGGTTCAGGACGTTTCCTCCCGGGAGCCACAGGTTATAGTTACCCTCCCGGATTCGTTTTCCCTGCAGATGAAGCTTCCAAATTCCGCTGGTAAGATATGTCTCCACAGGAATAAAATCAAAATAAATCTCCTGTGTCACCTGAAAAGGCCCTGGTTTACCATAATAAATCAACAGATTCGTCTCCCCCGCACGATATCTCTGAGTACCGATTTTTTCAGAAAGCGTCGGCAGTCGTTCACCGGATGGCGTTTCTATGGAAATTTCAATCTCGTCTGCATATGCTTTCCACAGCTGTAGATTCAGAGTTGTCTCATAAGTCCCAATGCTCATTTCTATCGTCTCTGTCTGTCCCTGACGTAGCTGTCCCGCCGTATGGATTCTGTCATTCCCATTATTTCCGCTTCCAACACAAATGACAGAACGTCCCACATTCACTACGTTGCTGATATAAGTTTCCAACAATGAGTCTCCCTGATGTGATCATTATAACTAGGGGAACATTCTTCTAAAAATAAAAAGCAAGGGAGTAACACTCCCCCACTAATTAATACTATATTCTGATACACTTTTCATATTAACAAAAGAATTGTTCTATTTTTCCTATTGTTTTTTGGAAACCTTTAAATATATCTTTAATACTATCTTCTTGATAAATCTGTACAACCATATTACAAAAGTCTATCTTTTTATCCTCATGTGGGTTATAATTAGCAATAGTCTCTCGTATTCTTGATTCGATTATTTTTTCCTCTAATATCGAATCAACTGATTTATCTCTTGATAAGTTACCTTTATATGCTTCTAACAATTCGTTACTGTTTCTAGGAGTCACATATCTTTTTTTTATTGCTTTATCCCATACTTCAGTACTTAATAAATGTTCTACTTCATAGGGCATGTGTAATTTTACTCTATATAACTCTATAATTTCCTCTGAAGGTTCTAATTGTATTACCCTTACGTTACTCTTAGAATTTTGCTTTTTATAAAGATGATTTTCTTTTAATTCTCCTGCTGCTAAATTTCCTGCCGCATCTTTATCAAATAACGCTAACATTTTCGATTTATTTCCTGAATGCAACCATGCAAGTACCCAATTCTTTATTAAAGTTGTACCTGCCCCATCTTCTCGAGTTACAATTCTTAATTCATCCTTATCCAACATAGCCTTTAAAGGTTCTGAAATCTCTTTTATAGCCATTTCTAAATATAATTTATCGCTCTTTCCTTCTACCATAATTGATGGCTTGTCTATTAATGGGGAATTTTCCCAAAGTTCTCTAATTTCTGAAATATGTCTATTTTGTTCTACAATATAAGGTGTAACTAATGGCATTAATCCCATATTTTCATCCATAAATTGTCTGCTAGGATTTAATTCAGCTATAGTCGCATCGTTCTCCAAATTCTTTTTAACATAGATTATTTTTACTCCTCTTTCTTCTTTTTTTGCATAAAATGCCGGCGAATGTGTGGTCAAAAAAATTTGTACTTCCTCTGAATACACCACAAACTGATCTGCCATCTCAAATGCTTTCAATAATTCCAAACCATTTTCAGGTTCTTCAAATCCCCACAATGTATTTATTTTTACTGCCCCTCTTGATGTTGATTGCTTATAATCTTCATCTGCAATATATTTTAATATAATAGGAATATGTCTTGCTTGAATTCCATCACCTCGTTGGGATAATGGAACCATGATCTTTGAATTTTCTTTTTTTGTTTGAAACATTAATGTTTCAAATATTTCTGAAAAATTCTGCGGTAATGATAATTGACTTTGCATTCCCATATAATCAAAAATCAATCTGCTTAATGATGCTGTATATTCTCTCAATGTATGTGAAAATTCATCCGAGGATTTCTTCAAAGGACTATCAACAGCAGCTGACACAGCTTTATATAATTCAATCAACAACAATTTATAATACTCTTTACTTTTAACAGCTGGAACATATCTGTACACCATTTTTCGCAACAAATTAGGAACCTTCGATCTTGATGAAATGCTACTACCATCACCTGTTAATATTTCATCTTTAATTAAGCCATCTTTTCTCCATCGTTTTTCCCAGACATACTCACCATGCCCTTTATAATTTTGTGGCACTTCAAAAATAATTTTTATCACTATTTCTTTAGCCTTCTTACTCTTTTGGGGAAATAATTGCGAAAAATCACTTTCAAAAGCAAACTTTTCATTATAATCTGTTTCATTATTAAAAAACAGATTTAATGCTTTTAAGACATTCGATTTTCCCACATCATTCAGTCCAACAAACATATTTAATTGTTCTACATCGATATTCATGTTGACTATAGATCGAAAATTTTTTATCGATATTTCAGTTATTTTAACTTGCTCATATCTTCTCATAAAACTCCTCTTTTGTGCCACTATCGTTAGTGCTTACATCTAACAATTATCTATTAATTTCTCTACTAAAAATACTCTTAGTTTCTTCTTTAATTATTCTTATTAGTATCATATCATTTATATTTTACTATATCTTGCACTTTTTTCAAGAAGCTTCTGCAAATAACATAGCTTTCTCTCAAAAATTCAAGCATTACACTACCCTTTTCTCAGCTAAATATGGTGACTGATACTTAAATACAATATCAATACTCTTATCTCCGTTCACAACGATTTTCTCAATCAACTCTGTCACGATTTCTCGTGTCACTTCGGATAGTGTTCCATACTTGATAAATTTCTCTATCCAGTTCTCATAGGATTCTTCTGCCTCTCCAAAGCTGTCTTTCTCCTGTTCTGCCATCTGGATTTTCTCTCTGATCCCTTTATACTGCTTTTCATATTCAGCCTTATAAGTGAGATATTCTTCCTTGTCCAGAACGCCATCCACATAATTCTCATATGTCTTTTTTTTGTACTTCTGAACTGTTGCAAGCTCTTTTTGTAGTCGTTCTATCTGCTGATCTGCTTCTGCACATCGTCTCTGCACCTCCTTTCTGCGGTCTGCTGCCTTTAGTATTTCATCCTTATCACTTTCCTTCAGTGCCAGTTCTGCCTGTCTCTGGATTTCGTTTATTACAATGGAATCCAGTATTTCTTTCTTAATAAAATGCGAATGACAAATTGTATTTCCCTTTTTATGATAAGTTCCACACTCATAGCCATCCCTGCAGGTAACACGCTGAAGATTATATCCACAGTCCCCACAGACAAGAATCCCTGCATATGGATTCACTTTTCTCACTTCACTGTGAAAACCCGGTGTTCTTGTTCTTTTCTTCATATTTTCCTGTACCTGTTCAAATGTATCTTTACTGATAATTGCTTCATGCATTCCCTCTACGATATATTGTTGTTCCTCTGGAATGTAATGATATTTCTCCACTTTATATGATATTTTTTCTGACTTATGCTGTACCATAGCCCCTGTATAAACTCTGTTTCTCAAAATCACATTAATCGTAGGATACGCCCAGCCTTTTCCACCGGATTTTTCCAATGCGTTCGTATATTTCAATCCCTGAACCTTTCTTTTATACTCTGATGGTGTCATAACGCCTTCCTGATTCAACTTTCTCGCAATACCGTCTCTGGAATATCCCTCCAGACTCATATAAAAGATTCTCCGAACTACCTTGGCAGCTTCTTCATCAATAAGAAAATGATGCTTATCTGCCGGATCTTTCATATAACCATATGGGGCAAAGCCTGACATAAACTGCCCACGTTTTTTCTGTGCAGAGAGTGCACCCCTGATTTTCTTGGATATATCACGACTGTACATATCATTAAACAAAGTCTTAAACTGTGCCAATTCTTCATTACTGTGATGAACAGAATCCACTCCATCCAGAATTGCAATATATCGAACTCCCAACGATGGAAAAACACGCTCTATGTAATTACTTGTCTCAATATGCTCACGTCCAAGACGGGAAATATCTTTCGTAATCACCCCCTGTATTTTCCCTTTGTAAATATCTTCCATCATCCGCTGAAATTCCGGTCTATTTGCAAAATAAAGTCCGGAATAACCATCATCAATATAAATATCAGCGATTTCCAGATCATTTGACTTACCTACATATTCTCGAATCAGCTTCATTTGATTCTCAATACTCTCACTGATTTTATTTTCCCCGTCATCCTTTGACAGACGACAATACGCAGCCATCTGATACATCATATCACCCCATCTTTCTGTACTGTTACATCCACTGAATTTTTCTCCGAAGCAAACTTAAAATAAATATCTATTTTCTGATCCGGATAAACATAAATTTTATCAATCAGTTCTACAAGTACTTCTCTGGTCAACTGTTTTATTGTCAGTTTTCTCCGACTAAAATTGTTCAGCCATACCTTTGTTGTATTCACAGCAGCCTGCTGTTCCTGTTCTTCCTGCTTCAACTTTTCCAGTTCTTTCTGATATTGCCGATTCTCATTTTCATACATCTGCTTTAATTCCAGATATTCTTCCTTGGAAAGAATTTCATCCATGAACTGTTCATATGCCCGTTTCCGATATTCTGTATTTCGCTCAATTTTTGCATGCAAATGGGTAATTTTATTATCCACATCTGGCTTTCTTTGCCCAATCTGATTTTCCAGATTTTTCAGATCTGTCCGCATTTGTTTCAGCTGCTGATTGATAGCAAACACCACTAATTCATCCAGTTTTTCAAACGTAATATGATTCAGTTCACAGTAATTCTGTCCCATCTTTTGATGGAAACCGCACATATATCCATCATAACCATTATGTGATGCCAGATATCTCTTACGCATAGCTGTTTTGCATTTTCCACAAAACAGTAATCCTACATACTTATGTGGTTCCTTATTTCTGTCAAAATACAGAATCCGTCGTTCCTGTCTGATCTGCTGAACCTGATCAAATTCTTCTTTGGAAATAATTGCTTCATGCGCATCCGGTACCAGTTCCATTTCTTCCAGTGGAATTGCTTTTTTATATTTTAGTTTATAGGACGGTCTGTTATATTTTCTAATTACAACGGCACCGGTATAGATTGGATTCTTCAAGATTCCCCTTACAGTAGCCGGTGTCCATAATCCTTTACCTACATCCCAGGCATACCCATTTTTCAAAACTTCTTTTTTATATTTTGCCGGGCAGGGAATCTGATCCTCATTTAAAACCCGACAGATCACACTACAGCCAAATCCATTTCGATACATCCTGTATATTCTTCCAACTACCTCTGCGGCATAATGGTCAACTTCCAGATGATTATGAACTGTCTCGCTCTTCACATAACCAAACGGTGGTTGTTTCGGAGTGTATTCACCCATACTTCTTTTCGTCTGGATTGTCGTTTTTATCTTTCTGGATGTATCTCTCAGATACATATCATTAAGTAAAGTTTTAATTTCCAACAGCTCATCATAAGTACTGACCATTGAATCGTAATTATCCAAAAGAGAAACTACTCGAATCCGTTTCTCAGGAAAATATTTGCCCAGATAATAATTGGTATCAATATGTTCTCTTCCAAGCCGTGATACATCCTTGAAAATCACCATATTGATCGTCCCCAGTTCAATATCTGCCAGCATTCTTCTGAATTCTGTTCTGTCAAAATTGCTTCCGGAAAATCCATCATCTGCATAAACTCTTACTTCTGTAATGTCATTCCGTTCTGCAATATAATCCCTTGCCATCTGGATCTGAGAGTGAATACTATTGCTGTATTCACCCTCTTTGTTTTGCTCCTCAATAGAAACACGGCAATAAATTCCTGCCTGATACATTCTATTCTTTCCCTCTTTTCATTGGTCTTGCATAGTCATTGTCTTTAATTGTCTTCATCTTACAATAAGAATCATAGAAAATCAACCTGCAATTTCTCGTTCTGCCAGATTCTGAATACATTGTGATAACGTTTTATCGCCATTGAAGTGTACTCGAACCTGATATCCTGCATGTTCGTAGCTTACAGCTTCTTTCTGGATTTCTTTTTCCGCTTCCAGATTTTCTATATTTCCAGAACTAAACCGTGTATTCATGCTATATGCCTCCTTCAGCATACAGGCTTCTTTACATCCTATGCCGGCAGGATTGTATAAAAGTTCTGTATGAATTGAATTCAGCTTTCGAAAGCCTGACTATATTCTAAATTCTTATTGTATAAACCACATTGAATTGAAATTGATAGCAGATTGAGTATTTTTTAGTTGCTTTTGTTTATATTCTGTGCCAAAGTTCTATTGTTTAGAACTTATGTTCGTGCTATAATTAAGGAAATTCAGTACAACCATCAAAAATTTACGAAATACGAAAGGGGAATTGCCTTTGGATCGATGCGATTTTTCATCTATCAGCACATACTTAAAAAATCATATCAGTGAGAGCAATCAGATGAGCCAGCCTGATTTTCTATACGAATTGTTTGAAGATTTTATGAATGATCCTGCAAATGAAGATTTTTCTATGGATAATGGTCTGGTTTGTCGCTGGCTGACCGGTCAGGCAAAGATCAGTCCAAAAATATCTGCCTACTATTCCAAACCCAATAATCAGAAAAAGTTGGCAGAAACCATTCACCAGAATCTGCTTCCATTGATGTCTGACTGCAATATGGC
>OLNL01002720.1_pt1 | contig 13053 bp, 13 predicted proteins | sample 1672181 | NCBI WGS metagenome assembly OLNL01 (sample SAMEA3136656, study PRJEB25190) | human gut metagenome | biome: human gut; feature: human-associated habitat; material: faeces | place: Austria | collected 2013
AAGTAGTGCTTCGCCGGGAAGCGGCCATGGGCAGGAAACGCACCGTGGTAGGTCCTCAGATGACGAGAAAAGAAGCGATGCATAGCTGGAAATGGTTTGCTCTGTGGTGGATTTTCTTTACCAATATTACCTGCGGCATCGGCCTTCTGGCTGTGGCTTCTCCCATGGCCCAGGAAGTCATCGGCATGACGCCGGTGGAAGCAGCTTCCCTGGTGGGGATTATCGGTATCGTCAATGGCGGCGGCCGGATCGTGTGGTCCACCGTTTCTGACTGGATCGGCCGCGGCGTGACCTACATGGTATTCTTTGCCCTGGAAGTATGGGCTTTCTACCAGCTCTCCATTACCACGGAAGGTCTCATTTTCCAGGCCCTGGTTCTTCTTATTATCAGCTGCTACGGCGGCGGCTTCTCCTGCATGCCCGCTTACCTGTCCGATATTTTCGGCGTGAAACAGCTTTCCTCCATTCATGGGTCCATCCTTACGGCCTGGGGCATTGCCGGTGTAGCCGGTCCCCTGATTCTGGCATTCATGAAGGAAAATACCGGCGGCTATGCAGCCACCCTTCATCTTTTCTCCGCCATGCTGGCGCTGGCCTTCCTCATTGCCGCCGTGCTTCGCTGGAGAAATGAAGTGGATAAAAGAAAATGGGAAGTGAAGGAAGAAAAAAATTTTCATGGCCCCGTGGCAAAAACCACCACAGTCTCCTGAAGAAAGATTGACTTTCCCCCGGAAGGGGACTATACTGGAGCCATACAGATGAAGCAAAGGTGCTTATAGGGATTTTCCCTGTAGGCACCTTTTTGTTTACAAGGAGGGGTTTATCATGAAGGATATCTGTACGATTTCGGTGGTTACTTTTCATCCTGTGTGGGGCGATAAGGCGTCCAACCTGAGACGGATTGAAGAATATATCGAATGCGCTTACCGCAAGGGCAGCCAGATCGTTATATTCCCGGAAATGAGCCTCACCGGCTACGACGATGAAGCAGATAAGCCTTTCAAAGAAAAGATGCAGTACAAGCTGGCGGAAACGGTGCCGGGTCCAAGTACGCTGGAGGTAGCAGAGCTCACGAAGAAGCTGGGCATGTATGTCATTTTCGGCATGCCCATCAGGGACGATAAGAATCCGGATATCATCTATAACGGACTGGCTATTTTCTCGCCGAAAGGACTGGAAGGGGCCTATCATAAAATGCACCTGCCTTCTCCGGAACCGAACTGGGCCACCCGGGGGGACAAGCCTTTCATCCTCCATTCTGAGTGGGGCCCTATTGGCTGCGCCATCTGCTATGATAACTATGCCTTCCCGGAACTGACCCGGTACTATGTGGCCAAGGGATGCCGCCTTCTCATCAACAGTACGGCTCTGGCCAAGTGCCATGGCCCTTATTTCGGCTCGCCCACCCTGGAAGCCTCAGTCATCCAGAATGGCATTTACATTGCTTCTGCCAATATCGGCGGTCTGGATGTGGATAACTATTTCTGGGGCGGCAGCTCCATTATCGGGCCGGGACAGAAGCATCCCTGGTCCTTCTATTACTATGCAGGACGGAAATTTACCGATGAAGATGCACCGGAAATTGAAATGTTCACCGCCACCGTGGACCTGTCCCTGGCAAGCCGGTATGCCTTTAAACATAACCCCGCCGTAGACGGGACGGACTGGAGACCGGATAAATACATTGAAATGTACAAGGATATCCTGAAGGATCCGGATTTCGGAAAATAAAGCATAAAAAAGGTCTGCGAAGAAATGATTTACATTTCTTCACAGACCTTTTTGTTATGATGTTACTGCTGTGCTTCTTCCAGCTTTTCAAGGAAGAATTTCACATTGTCCGTCAGGTTTGGCCCTTCGGTCTGGAGAGCGCCGCCTACGAGGAAAATGGTATCGGCACCGTAGGTCTTGTACATATCTTTGAAGAGCTGCCATCTCATGCCGCCGGAGGGAATGGGGAAAATGGGGCGGAGGTAGGCCATTTTTTCATTGGTGCCTTCGCAGATGTTGGTGCAGGTCTCCCGGGAGAAGGAGAAGCGGCCGCCGAAGCTGGTGAAAATGACGGCGTCGGCGCCGGCCAGGCGGGAGAGCTGGCCGTAGTAGCAGAAGGGGGAAATGCCCGATTCTTTGGAAAGAACCTGGGGGCCGGAGAAGCAGGGATGGAGGAAGATGGGAAGGTTAAAGTCCGGATCCCTGGCCAGGTCGCGAATCATGGTGAAACCGGTAATGGCAGGCGCTGCCATGATGCCGTCGGCACCGATTTCCTTTGCCTTGTAGGCCCGATCCAGGAACTGGAGGCCGTCGGCGGTGCAGTTGGCAATGTACATGCTCTTTTTACCGGTTTTCTCTTTAGCATCGGCCAGTGCCATGACACACTGAAGGACTCTTTCCTCGAAGGGGGCATAGTCCTGGTTCATGAGGCTGTGGTCGTCTTTGATGATGGGGCAGCCTCCCATGGCCAGGTCATACACCATCTGTCCCAGCTCTTTGGGGCTTCTGCCCAGAGGTTTGATGGCGCTCATGAGAATGGGGCCCCGGGGTACGCCGCAGAGATCCCGCAGGCCCGTGCGGCCGAAGCGGGGACCGGGATAGTTGTCATACATGGCTTCAGGAAGGTCAAAGGACATGAGCTTGATACCGGGCTGGAGACTTGTATTGCCGAAGAGCATGTTCAGAAGCTCCGCCATTTCATTGCCCACTGCCGTTGGGTCATAGGAAATGGTGGCGTAGTAGGCGCCGGGCTCTGCCTTTTTCAGGTCTTCGATCTGGCCTACGATGGTATCGCCGATGGGAGTTCCCTTCACCAGCTCGTAGGGGCATTCTACGGTCTGTTCGACGCAGATGCCAAAAGCCAGTTTTTTGGCTTCTTCATAGTCCGGGGCCGCAATGCGGTAGGTGGCAGTAAAACGGGAAGACTGGGTCAGGTCTTCTTTCAGCTCTGCAAAAAGTTCGCTTTCAAAAAAAGGGGTATCACTCATAACTCTATCCTTCCCGGCATGGGACACTGCAAAGGAGCGGGGGCATTCCTCCGCTTCCTCAAGGCAGCCCTCTGCCTTATGAATTTGGAAATGACAGGAGAATCATCGGGGATTCTCCTCATGGCGGGTTTCGTAACCGGCGTCCCTGTGGGCGGCGCTGTCATCGGAGAGCCAGTAGAGGGGACGGTTTCTTGTTTCTTCAAATACGTGGCCTATGTATTCGCCCAGAATGCCAAGGCACATGAGGTTGAGACTTCCGAAAATGGAAATCAGGATGGTCATGGTGGCCCAGCCGGGCACGGCCTGTCCGGTAATGACGCAGTAGAGGACGTGGAGAATCAGCAGAAATCCGGCAAAGGCGGACAAAAGGCCGATGTAGAAGGAAATGCGCAGAGGGATGGTGGAATTGGTAATAATGCCATCCATGGCAAAGTGAATCATTTTCTTCATGGAGAATTTGGAAACCCCTGCATGACGGGCAGGCGCTTCAAACTCGATGGATGTCTGTCTGAATCCAAGGCCTCCTACGATACCGCGGATGAACCGGCTGTGCTCCCGGAACTTCAGGAACGTATTCAGCGCTTTCCGGTCCATCAGTCGGAAATCGGAACCTCCCGGGACCACCCGGGTGGTGGAAATGGAATTAATCACCGCATAGTAGCCGGAGGAGGTTATCTTTTTTAAAAATCCGGCGTCCTCAGTGGCAGTGCGGATGGTCTGCACAATGTCGTAGCCTTCCTGCCATTTTTCAATGAGCTTGGGAATGAGGGCCGGCGGGTGCTGCATGTCTCCGTCCATGGTAATCACCGCATCGCCTTTGGCAAAGTCCATGCCGCAGGTAATGGCAATCTGGTGCCCGAAATTCCGGGCGAAGGTCAGGGCCCGCACGTGGGGGTCCCGGTCTGCCAGCTGATGAATCAGCTCGTCCGTGCGATCCCTGGATCCATCATTTACATAAATGATTTCATAATCCATGGCCAGTTCCTTCATGACTTTTGTCACTTCATCATGAAAGTATACCACGTTGCCTTCTTCATTATAGACAGGCGTCACAATTGATATCATAATCATCCTCCAGGTCAGGCTGTATGCCAATGTATATTATAGCACATAAATGAGTTCTTCTTTCTCTCCAGATTATATATAACCGGAAGGGCCTGCGGTTTAAGGAATTTTAAAATTTTTATAAAAGACAGGGAAAAGGGGCTGTGAGGAAATGATTTACATTTTTTCACAGCCCCTTTTGTCAGAGGGTATTGGGTTATGATAACAGTCAAATACAATTTCTTATGAAATCAGATGGAGCGAATGAATCATCGCTTCGTCAGAATCGGGCATCTTCCGGCTGCATAGCGGCCGATTTTCTTTCGCCCCTGTCATGGTGACGGCCGCCGGGTCTGCCCCGGCCGGGGTCTTTGTCTTTGTCAAAGCGATGCTGGCGGTGCTCATCGAAGTGATGGTCCCGGTCATTATCGTCTTTGTCAAAGCGGTGCTGACGGTGCTCATCGAAGCGATGATCCCGGTCATTATCGTCTTTGTCAAAGCGGCGCTGATGGTGTTCACGAAGCGATGGCCCTTGTCACTGCCGTCTTTATGGAAGCGATGCTGCCGGTGTTCTTCCCGGTTCTGGCTTTCCTCTTTGTCATGGTGACGGAGGGAAGGGGATGTTTCTCTGTAAGCGCTGCCTTCATTGGCGTCATTTGTTTCTCCGGGACGGGAGACAGGATTTTCCTTTTCTTCCTTCAGGGGCTTATGAATGACAGGGCCTCTGGAATTTTCCGCATTGATTAAAGCGATGCGGTAGTCCCGGCCTGTATTGGATACGGGGCCGGCAGGTTCGGCAGCCTGCAGGGAGGCGGCGGATACATCATTTCCCAGGGCGGCGCCGGCGGCAGAGAAGGAAAGCAGCAGAGCTGCGGCTAATATGGTTCTTTTCAGGTTTCTCATAGTAAGACCTCTTTTGAAGTAGACGGTAAGTCTATCTATTACAGACGGTGCCAGGTCATGCCGTCATCATCTTCTACATTTCTCTTTTCAGGATTTCCTTTCTTCGCATCCCTTTCTCTGGCTTCCGGATGCTGTTCATAGTACTTTTCTTCCCAGGGTTTCAGTTTGCGCTGAGGACCCTGGTCTTTTTTATCTCTCATTTCTTCCCGGTCTTTCTTATCCTTATGGACCTTCTCTTTCTTTTCTACATGTTTCTTTTCCTTGTGTACCTGGGGACGGCCATTGTCCTGCTGCATTTCCGGCGGATGTCTGTAGTCTGCTGCGGAAGCGGTGCCGGCAAAGAAGAAACCGCCTGCCAGTGCCAGGCCTGTCATGGAAGCAATGATGAGTGCGTTTAATTTTTTCATAATAGAACCTTCCTTTCAAAATGGGTCAATCTGTTCGAGGGAGTTTCCCTGAAACCCCCTCACTTTGTTCTGGGGATATATATAAATCAATGGACGGGGCTGGTATCCCCGCCATGATGGACGAAGGATTACTCTTTATCGGGCCCTTTCGTATCTTTTTGGCGGTCCTGCCGGTTATCGGGCAGATCTTTCCGGTCCTGGTCCATGCCGTTTCTGTCGTGATGGTCTCTCATATCTTCCCGCAGGCGGTCGTTGGAAGGCATTTTCTTTGTGTCCTTCCGGTCCTTTCCCCAGCGGTCAAAATTTTCCATCATCCGGGGCCCGTTGTCCGCCATCCAGCGGTGGTAGGCGGGCAGGTCATTGATGATAAAGGAAAAGGTGCCCACCATGAGGGAGATAATGGCAAGAACAGAAGAAATGATGATTTTCTTCATTTTGTTTCACCGCCTTTATCATGGCCGGTGCCGATCAGGCTCGTTTCAATGGCCCGGCTCCCTTCCCTGGCGATAAGGTAGATGGAAAGGGCCGTAAAGATACCGAAGCTTCCGATGGAGGCCAGGGTGAGGAAACTGAACCGGGGCAGCGGAGTCATGCCGTGGAAAGGAACCAGATTGGTGGAGAAGAGGCCTATCACCAGCCCCGCAGCCGCCAGGACCACGATGGCCATGATGATGCCGGCTGCTGTGAGAAGGCGGGCAGTCATGCGGGCTGTGGCTTCCGCAGCTCCGGGGAGCCGGGGACTTACGGCATCCCAGGTCTTTCCCATTTTGTCCTGGGCATCCTTAGCCATGTCCAGGGCCCTGCTTTTCAGCGGGCTGCCTTTGGCCTTTTCATCCACCACTCCTTCGGACTGGAAGGAATTGTAGATATCCTTCGGTCTGCCAAGTTCTTTGGCGATTTCTTCCTCCGAAAGGCCTCTCTTTTTTCCCTCTTCAAAATGGGATTCATAATCGGCCAGGATTTCTTCTACCTCTTCGGTTTTTGCATTTCGGAAATAGTAGCGTAGGAGATCTAAAAATTCTGTTTCATTCATGGATATCGCCTCCTTCTTCCAGTATCTTTTTGACGGCTTTTGTAAATTCGGTCCATTCCCTGAGGGATTCTGTGAATTCCTCCCGTCCGGCGTCGGTGATGCGGTAATATTTTCGGGGAGGACCGTTATGTGATTCTGCCAGGTAGGTATCTACCAGGCCGTCCTTCTTGAACCGGTTCAGCAGGGGATAAATGGTACCCTCCGACATTTCAATGTATTTTGAAATCTCCGTGACCAGCTCATAACCATAGTAGTCTTTTCGCCTGAGCATAGATAGAACCACAATTTCCATGACGCCTTTTTTCAGTTGGATGTTCATGGCTTTTCCTTTCTGAGGAATCCGGGGTTCTTAAGAGGAAATCGGCCTGCCGGTGAGTGAACCGGTAGTCAATTCCCTCGTTGCTAACAATATATCACAAAGTACTTTGCAATGCAAGGTACTTTGTGAAACAAAATGATATATCTGATAAAATCATGAAAAGGGCTGATTATACTAAATCTGCAATTTAGCTGCTCCCCTGTTGACGGATGGGAGGAAATCCGGTATCATCATAGCCATATCAAAACCAGTACATGCTGTGAACGAGAAGGAAACAGACAGGAAGCTTCAGAGAGCCGGCGTATGGTGAAAGCCGGTGCGGAAAATCTGCGGACTATCACTCGTGAGCTTCCTGATTGAAAGAATTTCCGTAAATCAGGACGGAAGTCCCCGTTACAGGACAGGTCTTCAGAGTATAATGCAGGGTGGTACCGCGATTTCGCCCCTGTCCCATGGTGGACAGGGGCTTTTTGTTTCTTCCCTTCCTATGCCTGGCGGCTGAGAGATAAACCGGAGTGGTACCGCGCCATGCGCCTCTGTCTGATATGTCAGATAGAGGCTTTTTTTATGGTTCCTCCGGGAAGAGTGAAGATTGCACATGTGCTATTTCATCCAAAGGAGAAATGAAAATGATGGACTGGAAAAAAGGACTCAAACTGGCAGGCCTTGGCCTTATGATGACAGCTGCATGTGCAGGACTTTCCGGCTGCGGCGGAAAAGGAGAAGGACAGGGAAGCGGAAAGACCGCAAAGGTAGGCTTTATCAACGGCGTTTCCGGCGGCGTGGCTTCCTACGGCCTGGCGGAAAAAGAAGGCTTTGACATGGCGGTGGATGAAATCAACAAAGAAGGAAAAATCCACATGGATGTGGAAATGGTGGACACCAAGGGCAATGTGCAGCAGGCGGTGGCGGCGGCCCAGAAACTCATTGCCGCTAAAAAGGTGATCGTGGTGGGACCTTTGATTTCCGGTGAATACAAGGCGGTGGGGCCCCTCTTCCAGCAGGCGAAGATTCCCCTTCTGGGTGTGGCCACCACGGCGGAAGGGCTTATGGATATAGGGGACTATATGTTCCGGAACTGCGTGCCGGAATCGAAAAATATCCCCCAGACTGTTGAGAAAACCCATAAACTCCTGGGCTATAAGAGAGTGGCCGTGCTTTATTCCAACAACAATGAACACCAGGTGTCCGCTTACAAGACCTTCAAAAAAGCACTGGAACAGGAGGGCGTGGAAATCGTGGCGACAGAAACCTTTGCTGATAAGGACACGGACTTTTCCGCCCAGCTCACCAAAATCCACAATGCCAATCCTGATGCCGTGGTGGTGGCAGGCTACTACCAGGAAGGAGGGCTCATCCTTAAAAAGATGAGGGACCTGGGCATGAACCAGCCCGTACTGGGAGACAATGGCTTCATGTCTCCGGAACTGGTGAAAATTGCAGGTCCTGCAGCAGACAATGTGTACGTATCCTCCATGTGGTCCCCGGACAGGGACTCCGAGGCTACAAGAAAATTTGTGAAGGACTTCCGGGAGCGGTATAATCATGACCCCGACAACTTTGCCGCCTGCGCCTATGTATCGGCCAAACTGGCAGCCAAAGCCATGGAAAATGCAGGCACCACCACGGATTCCAAAAAGGTGCGGGACGCCCTGGCCCATATCAAAAACTTTGAAAGCGCCGCCGGCCCCATGACCTTTAACAACTCCGGGGACCCGGAAGTGGACCTGGTGCTTCTGAAAGTGGAAGACGGGAAATATAAGGCAGTGAAAGTGTAAAGCACCGCAGCCAAAAAAGGCAGGGAAGAAAGGATTGCTGTTTCTTCCCTGCCTTTTTCTATGAGGGCTTCCTGTCGGTGTGGATACCCATGTGTATCACTGTCATAGGAAACTTTTCGCAGCCAGTTTCCTGTCGGTGTGGATGCCCTATGTGTATCATCACCATAGGAAACCCTTTGCGAACAGTTTCCTGTCGGTGTGGATGACCAAAGTGTAACACTGGCATGGGAAACCCTTCGCAAGCAGTTTCCTGCCGGTAAGAATGACCAAAGTGTAACACTGGCATGGGAAACTTTTCGCGAACAGTTTCCTACCGGTATGGACGCCCCATGTGTATCATCACCATAGGAAACTCTTCGCAAGCAGTTTCCTGCCGTCATGAACGACAAAAGTGTATCATGCTGCCATGGGCTACACCGTTATGGAAATGGCCGTTTCCGCATCGATGGCTTCATCGTCCGGATTTCTGGCAGGGGCAAAGGTCCACTGGCGAAGGGAGCGCTCTATATAGGAAGAAAGGATTTTGAAATCGGCATCGCTCAGGCCGGTCCCTTCCTTTTCAATCACCGGCGGGGCGCTCATTTTTCCATTCCTGTCTATGGAGAGCTTCACCGTAAAGGAAGGGTGACCGGATCTTTCGGCGGCCTGCTCTTCCTTTTCCTTCATGTCTGCCATCACCTGCTTTTCCGGTGCTGGCGGCACGGATACCATGGCTGACATGAAACGGACGGGAATACGGACAGTCAAAGGAATATCCTTATCTCCCCGGCGGGCGGGACGGAAGGTCCAGGATGCAGCAGAAGAAGTGGCGTACTGGTCCAGGACCAGGGAGGATGAGCTTTCAGCGATTTCCTCATGGGTGACGGCACCGTCTTCATCAATGGAAAGAATGAGCACCGTAGATGCAGCATGGGGCAGCTGGGAGAGGGCTTCGTGGACAGCGGCAGACTGAGGCAGCATGGGGGCCGACTTCACCGACGGAGGGACCATCTGCTCTTCTGTGATGGGGCTGCCTTCTTTATCCAGATACACGCCTTCTTTGGGAAGGGCGGCAGAGGCGGTCAAGCCCAGGGTAAGCAGGAGAGATAGGGAGATGAGAATCTTTTTCATAGGGGCTCCTTTGACAGATTTGCATTCTGACTGATGAAATATACATTTTACACATCAATTTCTCCATTTATTTTAATAAATAGGAAAGGGAAGCGCAACCGGTTTTCTATCTGCTGTGGTACAATCATGGCAGATAGCACAGGGAGATGATGCAAAGGAGGCCGTCATGAAGAGAGAGGATATGGAAGAGCTCATGAAGGAGGCCCGGAAAGCGGGGGCAGCTAATGAAAATGGTGGATGTCACCCGGGTGAAGCGGCAGGCCGCCTGGGGTCATAGAAATTGAAAAGAGTGCTGCGAAGAAGGGAGCTTCTTCACAGCACTCTGTATTCCGGCGCTGAAAAGCACCTGCTTTCTAAGCCTTCTTCTTATCAGAAGAGGGCTCTTTTTTTATGAGGGAAAAGCCGTAGTCCAGAAGTTTGGCTGCTTCTGTAAACCGGCTGTCCATATCCCTGGAATGCATGATGATGACGATGAGCTCATGATTGTCCCTGATGGCGGAGGCAGCCAGACAGCCGCCGGCAGCGCGGGTGTAGCCGGTTTTGATGCCCGTGGCGCCGGGGTAGGTATAGAGGAGTTCATTGCTGTTTTCACAGGTGAAGATTTCTGCAGGGCGGATATAGCGGATCTGCTTCTTCTTCGTGGATACGATGGAGCGGAAATTTCGATTTTCCATGGCGTATCGGGCAAGGCGGGCCATGTCCTCGGCGGTGGAATAATGATTTTCATCAGGCATGCCGTTGGCGTTGACGAAATGGGTGCCGGTCATGCCGATGTCCTTTGCTTTCTGGTTCATCATATCTGCAAAGGAGGGGAGACTTCCGGCCGTATTTTCCGCAATGGCCGTGGCGGCGCCGTTGTCGGAAATCATCATCATCTGGTTTCTGAGATCCCCCAGAGAGAGCCATTCGCCGCCGTTTAGGGCCGTGGATTCCACGTCTGCCGCCCTGGGGCTCACAGTGACGGTTTGATAGGTATTTCCCTTTTCAAGAGAAAGGATGCAGGTCATGATTTTGGTCATGCTGGCAGGATATTCTCTTTTGGTCCCGTTTTTCTCGTAGAGGAAACGACCGTCAGAACCGTCCATAATGACTGCGGCATCGGCGGTGATGTCCGGCGCTGCGGCATGGAGAGCGGGGGAGGCCATACAGGTGAGGAACAGGGCAAGAAGGAAAGTTTTATATGTCATGGAAACCTCCCTTTATGATTTTGTGCCGAAGAAGTTCAGCAGCACACAGCCTGCAATAATGAGGAATATGGCCAGCATTCCGGTGGCTGTCAGCTTCTCGCCGAAAAAGAACCAGGAAATGAAGGTGGTGGCCAGGATGCCCACACCGCTCCAGGTGGCATAGGCCAGAGCCAGGTTCAGGGACGTAAGGGCCCGGGAGAAGGAGAAAAAGCACAGGCCGTAGGAACCAAGGCATGCCAGGGTGGGAAGGGGGAGGGTAAAGCCATGGGACATTTTCAGGAAGGTGGTACCGGTGAGCTCCATGGCAATGGCAAAGAACATGAGAAAATAGGTCATGCGGAATTCCTTTCAAGTAAAAAGCCTGCAACTTCCGGCGCAGGCCTGGATAGTAGAAATCAGAGGAAAATATACTTCAGAATGAAAATTACAGTCAGTGCCATCATGAGAGCGCTTACCTTGCTTCTCCGTCCGGTGAGGAGGTTAATCAGGGTGTAGGTGATGGTGCCGAAGGAAATGCCTTCTGCAATGCTGTAAGCAAAGGGCATGGCAATGATGGTGAAGTAGCAGGGAATGGCTTCGGTGGGATCATTGAAGTCAATGCCGGTGACAGCGGTGAACATGAGGAATCCTACGATAATCAGGGCCGGTGCGGTAGCAAAGGCAGGAATGGCCATGAACACAGGGGAAAGGAACATGGAAAGAAGGAAGAGCACAGCCACGGTGACAGCGGTGAGGCCGGTGCGGCCGCCTTCGGAAACGCCGGAGGCGCTTTCCACGTAGGTGGTGGTGGTGGACACGCCGAGCACAGCGCCTACAGAGGTGGCTACGGCATCCGCCATGAGGGCGCCCTTGATATGGGGCAGCTTGTTGTTTTCATCCAGCATATTGGCTTTGGAGGACACGCCGATGAGGGTGCCGATGGTATCGAAAATATCGACAAAGAGGAATGCCAGAAGTACCACCACGAAATTGAAGGTGCCTATCTGGGAGAAGTCCAGCTGCATGAAAATGGGGGCCATGCTTTTCGGTTCAAAGGCGGAAAGGCCGCCGGAGAAATTGGGGAGGGTGCTGAAAGCGCCTACGGAAGGATCGGGCACATAAAGTCCGGAGATTTCACAGAGAACGCCCAGAAGCCAGGTAAAGAGAATGCCCCAGAGGATATTGCCTCTCACCTTCTTCACCATGAGGATGGCCGTGAAAAGGACACCGATAATGGCCAGCACCACCGTAATGCCGGTGGTATGGAAGGTGCCGGCGGCCATGGCCTGCTTGAAGGAAAAGAGGGAAATCTTGGTGGCAGGATTGGCCACGATGATCTGGGCGGAACCTAAACCGATGAAGGCGATGAAAAGGCCGATACCTGCAGATACGGCTTTCTTCAGATTAATGGGGATGGCGTTGAAGATGGCTTCACGCACATTGGTGAGGGACAGGACGATGAAAATGATCCCTTCCACAAAGACCGCAGCCAGTGCCATTTCCCAGGAATAGCCCATCTGCTTTACTACAGTGAAGGCAAAGAAAGCGTTGAGCCCCATGCCCGGTGCCAGGGCAAAGGGGTAGTTGGCAAAAACGGCCATGAGCATGGTGCCCAGAAAGCCGGCCAGGGCAGTGGCAGTGAGGACGGCCCCCTTGTCCATGCCGGTGGTACTCATGATAGAAGGGTTGACGGCGAGGATATAGGCCATGGTCATAAACGTGGTAATCCCTGCCATGATTTCGGTCTTTACGGTGGTGTGACTTTCCGACAGATGGAAAATTCGCTCCATGAGACCTGCATTGTTTTCCATGAATAAGCTCCTTTCGTGCTGAAAAGTATTCCGGCGTCTGGAAAAAACGCCATAGAACATTTTTTACGCTTTTATTATATGATTTTTAACAGCTTGAATCAATGAATTTTATCTATTCATGGAATGCAGATATATCATTCTTCCATGAGGAAAAGGAAGTCCTTGGCTTCCTGTGCTACAATAAAAAAATGACCGGCAAAGAGCCGGCGGAAAGGGAGTACATCATGAGTATATGCAATCTATGCCCCAGGGCATGTAAAATAGAAAGGAAAATATCGGTAAAGGACAAAGGGAATGTGGGATACTGCCGCTCATCCATGCTTCCCGTCATTTCCAGGGCTGCCCTCCACCATTGGGAGGAACCCTGTATTGCAGGCAGCCGGGGCGCCGGCACCGTTTTCTTTGCCGGCTGCAACCTGTCCTGCGTATACTGCCAGAACTATGAAATATCGGAAATGAGAAAGGGCATCGAAGTGTCCGTGGAGAGGCTTCGGGAAATCTATT
>OLNL01002744.1_pt1 | contig 12982 bp, 10 predicted proteins | sample 1672181 | NCBI WGS metagenome assembly OLNL01 (sample SAMEA3136656, study PRJEB25190) | human gut metagenome | biome: human gut; feature: human-associated habitat; material: faeces | place: Austria | collected 2013
TTTCGGATGCATGGCGCGCGAATCTTGCCGCGAACTGGCGATTTTCCCGTCCGAGACCACTTTTGGGATGCATGGAGCGCAAAACTTGCCACGGATTGCCGCCCGGGAACGCACCGCGGCGGAATCTCGCCACGGCAAGACCCCAGGGAACGCATCGCGCGAGAATATTGCCACTACCAGTCGCCCGAAAACGCATTCGCGAAGATCTTGCCATGGACGAGCGCCTGGATTCGCCCCGCACCAAATAACTGCCGCCCTCCCCGCAAAAAAACGGCGCCGAAGGCAGGACTTGGAGAACGTCCCCGCCAGAAGCACGAAAGACAGAGTGCTGGCGCGGCTGGGGCGAGCAGCGGGGTACGGCGCGGTGCAGCGCCATCGCCGAACACTCGGGAACGCACCGCGGCGGAATATCGCCATGGCCGATAACGCGCCCCGAGACAAAAGAAGGCGAGCATTTTGCTCGCCTTCTTTTGCTGTTTTATTTACGGCTCGAGTGGCCATCGGGGCCTTCGCGGTAGGAAGCCGCCGGCATTTGGCAGTCTCCTTGATTGAGGCACACATTCGGTAACAGAGCTGAGCCCCGCACCTAACACGCCGATGGCCAGTCAGCGCGCGAAAATCCTTGCACGCATTGACTAGACTCTCGTCGTGAGCAGACTGTTAGTCTTCAACAATCTCCTCGATTGCGCCCATGGGGCACTCTTCAACGCAGTCGCCGCAAGCGATGCAGGCCTCTTCGTTTACAACCTTGCATACGCCGTCTACAACCTCGATGCATTCCTGGGGGCAAGCGTCGATGCAAATTCCGCAGCCAATGCACTCATCATCAATGATTACTGGATGAGACATGAAAACCTCTTCTCTCTTGGGCTTTTAGAGATGCTTTGTCATACTTGGGGACAATTCTTTTTCGGTTAATCCCTGAACGGGAAAATACCATAGCGACCCCAATATGCAAGATCCTTGCGCGGTTTTTCTAAGAACGGTTAAATTGCGTTGCATATTTGCCGCGTTACTGCCGTTCGCCGATGCAAAAACCTCACAGACGCAGGACGGCACGGGAGTGCGGGGGCACTGACAGGGTCGCCGCGAGACGCAACCGCAGCCGGGCACAGGCATCTGGCCGATGCAGAGCAGCGGGGGCAGGCTGCGGCACATGCCTAGCAGATGCGGGGCAGCTGTTCGCCTACGAGCATGTCCATGATGCGCAGGGCACCAAACCCAGTGCGAATTGAAACGCGAGGGTCACGCTCTTCGGGCGTTTCCACCACTTCACCAATGATGGCTGCATCGGCTCCATACTTGTTCGCGCGCATTGCAGCCAGGGCAGCCTCTGCTTGCTCGGCGGGAACCACGCACACCATCTTGCCCTCATTGGCAACCTGGTACACATCGTAGCCAAGCATTTCGCACGCTCCCAATACGGCATCTTTAACGGGAACTGCGCCCTCTTCAACAATGAAGTCGACACCTGACTGAGTAGCAAGCTCATTGAGCGTCGAGGCAAGGCCTCCGCGCGTTGGGTCACGGAAGCAGCGGGTATCGGGCGCTGCGGCAATTACCTCGGCGATCAAATGGTTCAGAGGGGCAGCATCGGTCTGGATGTCCGCATTGAATGAAAGCTCTTCTCGGCAGCTCATGATGGTGATGCCATGGTCGCCCATGGTGCCGGTAACCAGGATCTTGTCACCTGGTTTGCAGAAAGCACCGGAAAGGTTCACCCCTTCGGGGATGAAGCCGATACCACTGGTGTTGACGAACACGCCATCGCCGTGGCCGCGATTAACCACCTTGGTATCGCCCGTAACAATATGGACACCAGCTTCTTTGGCCATTTCGGCCATGCTTTTGCAGATGCGCTTCAAATCGGCAACGGGGAAGCCTTCTTCCAGAATGAACCCACAGCTGAGGTACTTGGGGACAGCGCCACTGGTGGCAACATCGTTTACCGTGCCGCACACAGCCAGCCTGCCAATGTCTCCGCCGGGGAAAAAGTGGGGAGTCACCACAAAACTGTCGGTGGAATAGGCAATACGCTCACCGGCAGCTGGCGCTGGGAGCGACGCCGCATCGTTGCCTTCCAACAGCTCTTCGTCTGCGTATGCCTCGAAAAACACCTCGTCGATAATGCGCTTCATCATAGTGCCGCCGCTACCATGACCCAGCAATACCGTTTCGTCCATCTTGTCTCTTTCGTTCATGCAACACTCAATAGAGCGTTGCGTTCCTCTAGAAAAAGAACGCCTTCGATGAGGCGTTCTAAGGGGCTAGATAAAGTCGCCCGTGGTTGTCATGTTAAGACGCCCTGTTTTGACGCCCTTGGTGCCGATGATAAGGTTAGCGACATCCTGAACCTCGCCAGACTCACCCTTGAGGATGATTACCTCAAGACAGTTGTCTTGATCAACATGCACATGCATGGAAGCTACTACCATGTCCAAATAGGTGTGCTGGATATGGTGCAATTTTTCCTGCAAGTCGTTGGCGTGGTGGTTGTACACGATAGTGAGCGTACCCATAACGATTCGCCCAGGCACGGAACACTCATCTTCCACCAGCGCTTCGCGCACTAAATCGCGTACCACTTCGCTGCGATTTTTAGCCAGACCGCGGCGCGCCACCAGGTGATCAAACTTGACCAACAGGTCTTCGGGCATCGCCACAGAAAAGCGCATTAAGTCATTGCTCATGCTTTGCTCCTTGCGTTTATGCGATGCAGCCTAGGCTTATACCAAGTTAACCGTCACGCCGCTTGCGTTTTCGGCATCTTCATCAAGTGCATCTTTAGCGTCATCGAGCGTTGCGCGAACCTCGTCGAGCAACTGCATTGCAGCATGGAGCTTTTCGCCCACGGTGGTGAATCCAGCATCAGAAGCATTGTGGGCAAGATTGTGAGCCCAACGACGCTCCAGCTTAATATGATCGTCGATCTGGTCGATCATCTGCTCAAACTGACCCGTATTGATACCATTGGTGCACATAGCGACTCCTTTTATCGAGGGAAAGCATTGCTTTCTTTGTTTATCAGATTGAGGCGAAACCTCTTTGACAGGCATCAATCGATGCATTGCGTCTTCTTATTATGATCCCGCCAAAGTGAAGTTATCACCGTTTTCGCTCAACGGTGTGAATTTTTTCACATTTTGTGTGACTGGCTGATTCTAAGGGCCCCAAAGCGGCTTCTCGCCCTCGGCAACAACAAATCTCGCTATTATCCTAAGCAGCGAAGGAGGACCTCATGCCCACGCCACAGCCAACAAAATACGAGCGCATCGCGCAGAGCCACGTTGACTCGTTCCAGGGAACCTACCATGGGTCCATAGGAGCTGCGGCGATTATCGTCTCTGTCGAAGAGCCCACCGAGGAAGCAAAGCGCGCGCTTACCGCAAGCTTTAAAGCTCTTGGGTACTCACCGCAGGCAATCGGTTGGGCCCAAACCGCCGCCCCAGGCAAATCCGATGCTTCTGGCGACCTGTTCACCCTTATCGAGGGCATCGACCCGTTCTGCGTTGTCTCTACGAGTCATGCCAGCACCGAGGCCCTTTCGCGCTGCTACAACACGCCCCTTGCCATTGAGGCGAAAACCCTTTTGCTAGGCCGCGATTGCCGCTGTTTCGAAAATCTTGATGCCCTTATTACCACCGAAGCAGGCAAACACAAAACCTGGGGGCTTTTGAAAACACTGCCTAAAATGTAGCGAACCCCCAACACCCAACAATCCATTGGGGACACTGCACGAAACGAGACGCAACGGCAATCGGACGCCCTATGCGCCAAAACCCAACGAGCCTTTCTTTGCCGAACATCGCGCAAAGCCAAGCCATGAAACAATAGTTAACGAATCGCCGCCTCTGTTGAATTCCTGCGCGTACCGCGCGTTGCAACCGCTGGTGGTATCCTTTTTGTGTCTATATACCAATGAAAGGCAACGCATATGTCCAACAAAAGCCTTGCCGGCGAGCACAACGCCCAAACCATCCTGGTTACCGGCGGTGCCGGCTTCATCGGCAGCCACACCTGCGTCGAGCTGCTTGAGCAAAACTACAACGTCGTTATCCTTGACGACCTTTCCAATTCCTGCGTTACTGCGGTCGACCGCATTCGCGAGCTTTCCGGTGCCAACGCCGACCAACTGAAGTTCGTCGAGGCTTCCATCCTCGATCGCGAAGCATGCGAGCGCGTGTTCTCCGAGAACGACATCGACGCCATCATTCATTTCGCTGGCTTCAAGGCCGTGGGCGAATCCACGCAGAAGCCGCTTGAATACTACTGGAACAACGTAGCAGGTTCGCTGGTGCTCTTTGACGTCGCCCGCAACCACGGCGTAAAGAACATCATCTTCTCTTCGTCCGCAACGGTTTACGGCGAACCCGAGATGATCCCGATCACCGAAGAGTGCCCGCTTCATGAGGCAACCAACCCTTACGGCGAAACCAAGGTTATGCTCGAGCGCATTCTGACCGACTTCTACCGCGCTGACAGCGAATGGAACGTTGTTCTGCTTCGCTACTTCAACCCCATCGGGGCCCACATCTCTGGCCGCATCGGCGAAGATCCGAAAGACATCCCGAACAACCTGCTTCCCTACGTTGCCCAGGTTGCCGTTGGAAAGCTTGAGTGCATCCAAGTATCCGGCAACGACTCCCCCACTCCCGACGGCACCGGCGTACGCGACTACATCCACGTTGTCGACCTGGCACGTGGTCATGTGAAGGCGCTCGATTTCATGGGCGGTAAGGTTGGCACGGGCAAGGCCATCGGCCTTGGCTCCATCGAGGGAGCAAGCACTGAAGACGGCACCCGCACCGGCGTTGCCATCTTCAACCTGGGCACAGGCACGGGCTCTTCCGTTCTTGACGTTATCCACGCCTTCGAAAAGGCCTGCGGCAAGGAGCTTCCCTACAAGATCTGCCCCCGTCGCCCTGGCGATATTGCCACCAACTACGCTGCCTGCGACAAGGCACGCGAAGAACTGGGCTGGGTTGCCGAATACGATTTGGCGCGCATGTGCGAAGACTCCTGGCGTTGGCAGTCGAACAACCCCAACGGATACAAAGAGTAGGTTTTCCGACCGTCCGCTTCCAGGCGCTGGCTGCTTCGGCTCGTCCGCCTTCAGGCGGCGAGTCTGCTCAATGAACCCGCTACCCTGCTCAAAAGGCCCCGTCTTTGACGGGGCCTTTTTCGTGCGATCGCTGCTTCATGCATTTGAAGAAGATTTTCCTGCGGAAAATCATTCAGGGGATGCTTTCAGAGTGCACTTCGCAGACTCGCCGCCGTCTGAAGGCTACCGGATAGGTAACACCAGCGCTCGCAAACTACCCGACTCGGGCCGCCCCCGTTAGGGTAGTTCTGGATTCTGCCGGGCTGAGGGAATGAAGCTCGGCAAGAGCGGTGCGGTTGCTGCGAATGCCACTCTGAACGCTCATCCTGTTAGATTTGCGAAGCAAATCTTCCTCTAAGGTATGAAGCAATGCAGCGCATGAGAAAAGGCTCGCGTCAGGCGAGCCTTTCTAAACAACGGGATGGAGCTTTGAACGGCAACTGCCCGCCCTTGCCGAGCGAACAGGGAAAAAACGAGTTACAGAAGGTCTTCGATAAAGCCGACGCGGTAGTCCTTGAACACCACGCCGTCGCCTTCTTGGGTCGCATCAAGATCGACATCGGCGCGGATGGCAAAATCATGATCGCCGTCAGGATCGCTGAAGGTTTGCTGCACATGCCATACGTGCTCCGAATCCTCGTCGGATTCATCGATAGCCAAGAATGCCATTGAGCGGGCATCCGCATCGACAAGCACGTCTTCATGAACATCGTAGTATTCGTCCAACGCCGCGCGCCATTTGTGAACAGAGAACCCGTTATCAACGTCGGCTTCGCCCAAAGCCTCATGATCATCTGCCGCAGCAAGACGCACTCGACGGAACAGGGCGTTGCGCACCAGCACGGTGAGGCCACGGCGATCATGGACCACAGCATCCTTTGCCTCGGGCGGACGGGCATCGAGCTCTTGGCCCGCCTGCTCCCATTCATCCACCAAGCTGGAGTCGACCGAACGCACCACCAGACCGAGCCAAGCGATAATGTCTTCCATTTCTTCGCTGCGCTTATCAAACGGGAGCGTGCGATCAAGCGCACGATACGCTTCTGAAAGATAGCGAAGCAGCGCTCCTTCATAACGCATAATGCCCAGCTTCTGAATATAGCCCTTGAAATCGGCAGCTGATTCCAGCATGTCTCGTAGAACCGATTTCGGGCGCACGTAATAATCGCGCGCCCAAGGCACCGACTCGCAGTACTTGTCGAAAGCGGCGAACAGCAGTTCACGCAGGGGGCGCGGATACGTAACCTCTGCGATGCGATCAAGACGCTCCTCGTACTCCACACCATCGGCTTTCATGGCGGCCATGGCGGCATCTTTTGCTTTGCGCTCCTGCGCGCGCAAGACCTGACGCGGGTCTTCGAGCGTTGCCTCAACCATCGAAATGATATCGTAGGTGTAGGTTTCGCTTTCTGGGTCGAGCAGCTCAAGCGCTGCCAATAAAAACGGAGAAAGAGGCTGATCGAGAGCGAAATCTTCGGGCAAATCCATGGTTACGTAATAGTCGGGATCGCCGTTTTCGTCCTCTTCTATCTCAACAACCCCCGCATCAATGAGGGTGCGGAATACCTCGCTGGCGCGCACTTTCAACTTCAGCTTGTCTTCGGGCTTTTGGAGCGAGTCATCGATCAGCTGGTCGACGCGAGCACGGGCATCGCCGCCCTGTTCGACTTCAGCCAAAACCATCGAGTGGGTGATACGCATACGGGGCGTCAGCGTTTCAGGCGCAGCAGCAATCAGGCGGTTGAAGGCATCTTCATTCCACACCACAAAACCCTCAGGGGGCTTCTTGCGTTTCACTTTGCGGCGCTTTTTGGGGTCGTCTCCCGCTTTTGCAAGAAGTTTCGCGTTCTCAATCTCGAATTCCGGCGCCAAAGAAACAACCACGCCCTCGGTGTCGAAGCCAGAACGACCGGCGCGCCCTGCAATTTGGTGGAATTCGCGACTGCGAAGGCGACGCATTTTATGGCCGTCAAACTTGGTGAGCTGCGTAAGCACCACGGTGTGAATGGGCACGTTGATGCCGACACCCAACGTGTCGGTGCCGCAAATTACCGGCAGCAACCCCTGCTGGGCAAGCTTTTCCACCAGCAAACGATAACGCGGCAGCATTCCGGCGTGATGCACGCCAATGCCGCTAAGCAGCAAACGCTTCAGCGTTTTGCCAAACTGGGTGGTAAACTTGCCCGCCCCCAGCGTAGCCTTGATCTGCTCGCGCTGCTCCTTGCTGGTTACGCCAAAGCTCGAAAGAGCCTGCGCCGAAGCGAGGGCGGCGTCTTGCGAGAAATGCACTATGTAAAGGGGTCCTTCGTTGTTACGCAAGGCCAGTTCTACCGTGCCTTCAAGCGACATAAGCTCGTATTTGTATTCCAGGGGGACGGGGCGCGGAGCATCGGCAATAATATCTACCGTTGTTCCCGTTTTCGACTCCAGGGCCTGCGCAATCTGAGAAACGTCTCCCAGCGTCGCGCTCATAAGAAGGAACTGCGTATGGGGAAGCGTAAGCAGTGGAACCTGCCAAGCCCAACCGCGGTCGGGGTCGCTGTAGAAATGGAATTCGTCCATTGCCACGCAACCGACATCCGACCATTCGCCTTCGCGAAGCGCCTGGTTTGCCAAGATCTCAGCGGTACAACAGATAACAGGAGCCTGTGGGTTGATCTGGGAATCTCCCGTGATCATACCCACGTTTTCACGTCCCAACATATTCACCAAGCCGAAAAACTTTTCGCTTACGAGCGCTTTGATGGGAGCCGTGTAGAACGCGCGTTTGCCCGAGCACAATGCCATGAACATCATGCCGATGGCGACCATCGACTTCCCTGAGCCGGTTGGCGTTCCCAAAATAACGTGATCTCCCACCATGAGGCTCATCAGCGCCTCGTCCTGATGAGGCCACAGATCAATCTCATGCTCGGCGAGCCACTCGTAAAACATCTCGAGGGCTTCTTCCTCGCTGATCGCGTCGCCTTCGCGCCAAGCGGGAGCCAATGCACCCAATGAGCCGAAATCGCTGCTTGATTCGTCGATTTCGGAAGATTCCTCTATTTCAAATTCTGCAGAGTCCACCAAGGGATCCTTTCAATGTGTTTGATCTTCAAAGCTTTCACCGCGCCATCCGCTCAAGAAATGGAAGTCCGACCTAGACGCTAACTAGAGTATGCAGAGCCTGACCATGCCGAGCAGGCAAGCGTGTAAGGCACCAGCCCCTCCTGCATCGCACCATCCGGAAAAGAGCCGGTTACCATCTACCCGTTGGGGCACCAGCCAGATAGCGTCAGGCACCGCTTCGCACCAACCAGACACGAGGCAGAAGCAGCCAAGCCCAGCTCCATGCCAACCGAAGGCTGGCCAAAACATAGCAGACCTCGTCCCTCGCCAAGCGGGCATCAGCCAATTAGCGCGCCCCGAGCATTCTTCCCGCCAAACAACGCCCTAGGCAAATTGCAGGATATCGGCAGGTGCATCTATAAGCACGTCGGGGCTGCCCGTTTTAAGCGTTTCGAGCGGCTGATAGCCCCATGTAACACCCACCGCAAGCATGCCAGCATTATGCGCTGCTATAAGATCGGTGTGCGAATCGCCGAAGTACGCACAGCGAGCGGGCTCGAGGCCCGTTTCCCTTGCGCACAGCAAGAGCCCATCGGGATCGGGCTTGCGCGGGATAGTGTCGGTTTCACCGTGGGAAACATCAAACAAGCCGGGGAAGAACTTCGCCTCCACATCTTTCACGCCGCCTTCAAATTTGTTGGACATGATACCCAGCTTCTTCCCGCGAGCATGGAGCTCTTTGAGGGTTTCCGTCATCCCCTCGAATTCGCTCGTCAGGCTCAAACCGAATTCGCCATACAGACTCTTAAAGTTACGAAATACCTTTTCGACCTGCTCTTCGGTAGCCCCATCGGGCACTGCCAAGCGCGCTAGAGCCAAAGCACCATTACCCACAAACGTACGGATTTGCTCTTCGGTATGGGGAGGGAACCCTTCTAGTTCCAGAGCCTTGTTGGTGACCGCCGCCAAATCGGGGAGCGTGTGCAAAAGCGTTCCATCCATATCGAAAATAAATCCGTCAATTTCAGGCATACCAGCCTTGGCACTCATAGCCTGCCCCTTTCGTTGGCAAATCGGAAAACGCGCTTCAACAGCAGCGCAACAATAACGGTTTCAGACTACCCCAACAAAAGACCGCTGAACGTTTCTCGCTCCAGCCACAACACAAGAACCACGATAACGGCGCGCAGGGTGAGGAAACTGCGATGGCAGCGAGACAGCGCAGGGTGCGGAGGCTGCAGCGGACTGCGAGGCTGAAGGACCAGAATAGGGGCCGCGGGGGGGGTGGCAAGAAGCCACAGTCTGATATGGCGAACAACGATGGCGGGGCAACGCGGGGAGGGTGGGGAGAGTGGCAAGATCTTCAGGCTATGCATGATTTAAGAGCTCCGGACAGAAATAACGCCCCTTAGTGGCAAGATCTCCGCGCGGTGTATTCCCGAACGGCGGTTTGCAGGGCTATTTGGATACACGGCGCGCGAATCTTGCCAAAACCACCTCATTTTGGATACATGGCGGCGATGTATTGCCACTAAGGGGCGTTATTTCCGTCAGAGGCCTCCTAGAGAATACATGGCGGAGTCTTATTGCCATGGTAAGACACTGCAGAATGCATTGCGCACCGTTTGACTCGAGGCTGGCAAGGCACTGTTCAGCCGAGCGGCGGCGAGGGCGCAAGACGCTAGCGCCACGGGTACGGCCAGCGACAATGACGGCGACGTCCGCTGGGAATCGCGGGACTGTTGAGCAGCGTCGGCGCTGCCCACCGGAAGTCGCGAGCCTGTTGGGCGGCATCGGCGCCATCCGTTAGGGGTCGCGATGTTGGACGGCAGCGGCGCTGTCCGCCCGAAAGGCGGCGAGGCGCCATTCGGCGAGAACGGGCTTTGCGTTTTGAATGGATGGGGTGGTTGCGGGCATTTATTGCTGGTGTTGTGCTAGCATTAGGTCTTGCGCGGGTGTCGCCAAGTGGTAAGGCACGAGCTTCCCAAGCTCGCATGCGCGGGTTCGAGTCCCGTCACCCGCTCCAAAAAATAATTTAAAGCCGGTCTTCAATTTAGAACTGCGCCCCACAGGTGGCAGTTCATTCGGAGACCGGCTTTTTTGATGGGCGCGTCTAGGTTTTGTCAGCTCACCTGGGATATAAGCAAAAGCACATCCAACCTTGCCTGTATCTCTCTTTCACAGGATTTACCTCATTGCCCTCGGTAGGGTTTTGTTGCTCTCGCTGAGAGTTGTGCGCTTTTTTCGCAGGATTTACCCTGGTGTGGCAATCCAACCATCACGAAAACAAAAATCTCGGCTTTTTTGCAACTTTTTTGCGATTGCGGATGTCGTTGTTCCAGGATCATACATGGCTCTTCCTTTCCGTTACGAGAAAGCTTTTCAGGGGGAGGGGAGCTCGTAACAACGGTTATTCTAGGAAGCGCTTGTTTTCCCTTGGGTTTCGTCGATTCACGTAACAGCTTTTTGAATCAACGTCCACGCGAAGGAAACGGGGCATGCCTACAGTTCGTCGCCATACCTTGCTAGTCAAAACAGAGAGAGGTTTCTTTATGAGCAATTCACTTAACGGAAGGAAGGTTGCAGTTATCGGCTGTGGCTTTGTGGGATCAACCACTGCATATAGCCTGATGCAGAGCAAGCTTTTCACCGACATGGTTCTTATCGATGTAGACACCAACCGAGCCGAAGGCGAAGCGCTCGACATCAGCCACGGCATTCCTTACTACAGTCCCATGAACATCTACGCTGGCACTTACGAAGATCTTTCCGACGCCTCCATCGTTATCATCACCGCTGGCGCTAACCAGAAGCCAGGCGAAACGCGTCTCGACTTGGTACAGAAGAATGTAGCAATCTTCAAGACCATCGTTCCCCGCATTATGGAACAGGGCTTTGACGGCATTTTCTTGGTGGTTTCGAACCCGGTAGATATCCTCACACAGGTAGTAATGGAGCTTTCGGGCCTCCCCCGCGAGCGCGTAATGGGCTCAGGCACCGTACTCGATAGCGCGCGCCTTAAATACACGCTGGGGCACATGCTCGATGTTGACCCGCGCCACGTCCACGCTCGTATTATTGGCGAGCATGGAGACAGCGAGCTGGCGGTATGGAGCGCTGCAAACGTTTCCGGAATCGCCATCAACGATTTCTTCCGCTTGCGCGGCATCGAAAACGCCACCGAAATCCGCGCATCTGTCGAAGAAAGCGTGCGCAACAGCGCCTACGAGATCATTGAAAAGAAGCGCGCCACGTATTTCGGCATCGCTCCTTCCGTAACCCGTATCTGTGAAGCAATCGTGCGTGATCAGAAATCAATTATGACGGTCTCGAATTATCGTACTGACGTCCAAGGCGTTCCCGATGTTGTCATGAGCTTGCCCGCTATCGTCGGAAGCAAGGGCGTTGAATTTCCTATTCCTCTGCAGCTGAGCATTGACGAAGCTGAACTGCTTCATTCTTCTGCACAAACCCTGAAAAACACCTTGAACCAAATCGATTTTTCTCTGTAGGCATAGAGCCACATGCAAAACAATGCCCGCACCTGCGGTTTGAAGTGCCTCCTTTTTCTTTATGTTCAAGAAACGGAATGCAGTTCATCGTGCGGGTGCGGGCATTGTTGAGCCTACACGCAAGATTCTCTTGTTTGCTGCTTCATTATTCGGGGACGTGTCTCAGTTAAGGTGCGGGTATCGATGCGCCTTCGCACAAGAGGCTCAGTTGCCGTTTTTCACCATGGTAGCTACCGTAAACCAAGTACGCTCGTAAGGACGATAGAACGTTTTCATGTCCGTCACCTCAACGTCGTCCCTCGACTCCAAATCGCGAACGTCAACCGGAACGCCTTCTGTCTGAGTTTGCCCTAGCACGATAAAGGTGCCTTGATAGCCGTCGAGTGCAGCGTCCCATGATTTCACACTGGTAAGCGTCGGAAAATACGACTGATATGCATGGGCCCAATTACCCGGCTGCCATGCTAAAAACGTTTGCTTAATATTCTCGCATTCCACCGCGGTAACCCCTTCAACCCCAATGTCCGAAGAGAGCACCAGCGGGCGACTATTGGACTTTGCCGTTTCCTCCAAATAGTCAAGCGGCTCTTCGTTTTTGCCGCTGTATGCATCTTGAACGAACAAAACCTGGTTGACGATCGACACACCAAGAAAGGCAGCGAGCAATCCGCGTACGCATACCTTGCTATTAACGTGAGAAAGCCAAATTGAAACGGCGAGGAGCAAGGGGCCTATGGTTACACAAAGATAGCGATAGTAGACAATCAGCGAGTCCATAACTATAGAAGCCACAAGGGCAGCGGCAAACACACTTGCGTATAAAGCAACGCCCCATATGGCGGGCAAAGTAGAGGGAGCAAGCACCCGGTCTGCCAGGATAAGGGATTCTTTGAAGCCTGCGTTTTGCTGTTTGAAACGACGCAGCCAATTCGCCAAACCATAGAGCGCCGATACAGCAGCCACCACCGCGCAAACCGTAAGAATCAGCACGTACCCAAACCCATAGGTATCGGCAAATATCACATAGCTCGTGTAAACCGGGTAGAACAACCATTCCACTATAGTGCGGGGAAACGAAACATTTGCCCAATACGATCCAGACACTACTCCAGCCTGGCTTTTGAAAACCATGAGCCAGGGAGCATAAAGGGCTACCTGAATTACCGCCCCCACTATAAATACCGACAATGCCTTTTTTGCACGAGCGATAATGAAAATCAGCAAGTAAAGGTTGATGAACGATGCCGCAAGCACACCGTAATAATGCAAGTAGGCGCTCGCGAGACTCGACAGGAACATAACAAGCCACCATCTACACGGT
>OLNL01002745.1_pt1 | contig 12973 bp, 7 predicted proteins | sample 1672181 | NCBI WGS metagenome assembly OLNL01 (sample SAMEA3136656, study PRJEB25190) | human gut metagenome | biome: human gut; feature: human-associated habitat; material: faeces | place: Austria | collected 2013
AGCCGTGCAACGGAAAAGAGCCGCCCTTTCGGACGACTCAAACTGTAATGGGGCTGAATTGACTGATTTTGACTTCGGCAAAATCAGTCAATTAACCCACCGTCCCGATAAAACCCTCACGGTATAAAAAACCGATTGCGATGCCTTGGTGGACTTGAATCTTGGCCGTTTTCCTTACGACATTAGAGATGCCCGTGTCGGCTAACAGGCCGAGAGGGCTGTGGTCTAGCTCCCACTCTAGGCCGTGTTCGCTTACTACTGTCCCAGGGGCTATGGCGATGATGGAGAAGGTTTTGCCCTCGGCACCCTCGATGATCCAGGTCTCGTCCTGGTGCAGGATTCTGGCTGTCACTTCGTCTTCTTCGATCCAGACGGGGGCGTCCGCATAGCCTGCCAGTAGCCCTAGCACAGACAGGGCCATGTCCGGGCGACCGCCGGTGGCGCAGGTTGTTACCACTTCGGCACCCGGCCAGCGACGGCGGACCGAATCGAGCGCCAGCGCCAGATCGGTATAGTCCTTGTAGGGGTTGTGGCGCTCAACCTCAAAGGCCTCGGCGGCATCGACCAACGCGCGACCGGCGTCGCTCACCGTATCAGCGTCACCAACATATACGTCGCAACCCAGGCCAGCGCCTAGCAGCGCGTCGAGCCCGCGGTCCACGGCGACAACGTGGTCGCACTCCCCCGCTAGTCGACGCAACAGATCCGCGCTCGCCACCACCGGTGAGCCGCAAACAACTAATACCTTACAAGCCACAGCCCTCGCCTAGCCCTCAAACGAAATCACGCGGGCCAGGTCCAGGTCCTCATAGCTATCGATAAAGATGTCGCAGTTATCGCGAACCTCGTCGCGCTCCATACGGCCGTGCGGGTCATAGATGCCCACGCGCTTAAAGCCTGCGGTGCCAGAACTCTTAAGGCCAAAGACCGCGTCCTCAAACACCCACGCGCGATCAAACTGGTGCCCGTGGCGCTCCTCAAGGCGGCGCAGCGCCAGCTCGTACACATCGGGGAACTGCTTGGAGCGGCCCGCCTCGCCCGTCGTGGTAATAAATTCCATGTAGGCGTCGAGCCCCGCACCCGCGAGTGCGGACTGCACCAGCTCGGCCGGCGTGGACGTGGCCACGCACATAGCAATGCCGGCCAATTTCGCCTGCTCCAAAAATGCCAGGAGCCCCTCGCGCGGCGGCACCTTGGAGTAGCCATCGATCAGGATGTCGCTCAGCTCGCGATACAGCTCCTCGCCATTTTCGCCAATGCCCCACGTGTCGTGGTAGGCCTGGCACTCGTCCTCGAGCGACAAATGCTCAAACTGGGCAAAATCGTGAATCGTTACATCAATGCCGTGACGCCGCAATAGTTCGGGCTGGGCATAGGCCCAAACGGGAGTGCTATTTACCAGTGTGCCGTCGCAATCAAAAATAAAAGCAACATTAGAGGCGGCTGTGTGGTTCATTCGCAAACCTTTCAATGTCAAATGGTAAACAACCTGCTAAAAACGTTTTACCAAACGTAAATCTAAATATCTTGAAACCCTAATTGGTAAAACTGTCAAGAGTTTTACCATCGCAATTCTGTCAGTGGCATAAACATGGCGCTCACCGATTAAACGCCACCGTAAATCCACTTTCGTCCATAAAACTAACGGACAGGTGTTATTGTGGTTTTTGCCGAAAGTTCCACCGTGCACGCTAGGTGGGACGACTCATAGAGCTATCGCCGTCCCTTCGATTCGTGCAGCCTTGGACCTTTCGCATCTAGTCACCAAGGCAACACGCTGCCGCGTCATGATGGGATCAAACGTGAGCGATACAAAGCTAAAGCCAGCAACCAAAAAGCCCGCTACCCGTAAAGCCGCCCCGCACGCACCGGAGCTCACCAAGGACGATGTCTATCTGTTTGGCATTGGAATGTGGGAGCGCAGCTGGGAAAAGATGGGCGCGCATCCCGACACGCAGCAGCGCACGCGCGGCTGGCGTTTTTGCGTTTGGGCGCCCGACGTTAAGAGCGTCCACGTTATCGGTGAATTTAACAATTGGGACGAACAAGCCAACCCGCTGGTGCCCGTACACACGAGCGCTATCTGGGAAGGCTTTATTCCTGGCGCCGAGCAGGGCCAGCTCTATAAATACCTCATCGAGACCAACGAGGGCGAAAAGCTCTACAAGGCCGATCCGTACGCCTTTAAGGCCGAGTGCCCTCCGGGAACGGCGAGCGTGCTGTGGACCCTCGATGGCTACCAGTGGAACGACGCCGCGTGGCTCAAGCGCCGCGCCGGCCACAACCACATGTCGCAGCCGCTCAACATCTACGAGGTGCATATTGGCTCTTGGAAGCGCCACGGAGATGAGCCACAGGGCGAGCCGGACGAGTACGGCAACTACCCCGGTCCCATGGACCCCTTCCCTGCGCAGCGCGGCGAGTTTTACACCTACGACGACCTGTCGGTGGAGCTCGTGGACTACGTGCGCGATATGGGCTACACGCATATCGAGGTCATGCCACTTATGGAGCACCCCTTCGATGGCTCCTGGGGCTATCAGACGACCGGCTACTTTGCCGCCACGTCGCGCTACGGCAACCCGCAGCAGCTCATGCACTTTATCGATGCATGCCACGAGGCGGGCATCGGCGTGATCATGGACTGGGTGCCCGGCGGTTTTTGCGCCGACTCCCACGGCCTTGCCACCTTTAACGGCCACATGCTGTTTGAGCACGAGATTCACCCCAACTGGGGCACGCACAAGTTTGACTTCGCCCGCGGCGAGGTCCGCTCCTTCTTGGTCTCCAACGTGCTGTATTGGATCGAGAACTTCCATGTGGACGGCATTCGCATGGACGGCGTGTCCAGCATGCTGTACCTCAACTTTGGCATTGACGATCCTGGCCAAAAGAAGTTCAACAAGTACGGTACCGAGGAGGACCTGGACGCCAGCGCGTTTATCCGTCAGGTCAACTGCGCTGTTGAGGCGCACTACCCCGACGTGATGATGATGGCCGAGGAGTCCACCGCGTGGCCGCTTGTGACCTATCCGCCGCAGGACGGCGGCCTGGGCTTCCACTACAAGTGGGACATGGGCTGGATGAACGACACCCTGCACTACATGCAGACCGATTTTCCGTGGCGCCCCGGCAACCATGGCTTGCTCACGTTCTCCATCATGTACGCCTTTACCGAGAACTTTATCTGCCCGCTCAGCCATGACGAGGTCGTGCACGGCAAGTGCTCGCTCATCGGCCGCATGCCGGGTGACTGGTGGCGCCAGTTTGCCGGCCTGCGCACGCTCGCCTTCTACCAGATGACGCACCCCGGTGCCAAGCTCAACTTTATGGGCAACGAGATCGGCCAGTTTATCGAGTGGCGCTACTACGAATCTATTCAGTGGTTCTTGACCGAGCAGTATGAGACCCATGCACACCATCAGGCGTTCATTAAGGCGCTCAACCACCTGTATACCGCCGAGCCCGCCCTGTACGAGCGCGGCTACAATGACGACGGCTTTACCTGGATCGACGCGGACAACTCCAAGCAGTCCATCGTGAGCTTTGTGCGTCAGGGCGAGGACGTCGATGACGACCTCGTGATCCTGATTAACTTTGACCCGGCGGCCTACGAGAGCTTCCGTGTGGGCGTGCCGCGTGAGGGCGACTGGGAGGTTATCTTTGACTCCGACCGTCCCGAGTTTGGCGGCAGCGGCTATGCTGGCGAGGAGCCCTACACCTGCTCGAGCGAGCCCTATCCCTGGAACGGGCAGATGGACTCCATCGAGATTAAGGTGCCCAGCCTGGCAGGCGTGGTGCTTAAGCGTCGCGGCCCCAGCAGCTATAAGCCGCCCGTGGTCGAGAAGCCCAAGAAGGCGACCCGCAAGCGTGCGTCCTCGGTGAAGCCCAAGCCAGCGGCCGCCAAGAAGGCTCCGGCCAAGGCGAAGGCTACGACGACCAAGGCCAAGGCTAAGGCCGCCGCAAAGCCCGCTGCCAAGGCTACCGCGACCAAGAAGCCTGCTGCCAAAAAGGCCGCTACCAAAGCCAAGTCTGCTTCGGTTAAGTCATCACCTAAGGATGCGTAACAAAGCCGTTACAGCTGTAATTACCCGCCCCAGCGGGGCGTAGGATACAAGTCACAGCCGTTCCGGGAGAAACATCCCCGGGGGAAGGAACGTATGAATAAGATCTTCGACAACAAGCAGGAGTTTACCGAGCTCTATCGCGATGCCGTCATGAGCATTAGCGGCAAGAGCGTCGAGGCAGCCAGCGATCTGGATCGCTTTAACGCCTTGGCCAAGCTCGTGGCCGAGAAGGCGCGCACCGTTGCCACCAAGAGCGACGCCCGCGCCACCGCCGAGGGCAAGAAGCGTGTGTACTACTTCTCGATCGAGTTTTTGATCGGCCGCCTGCTCGACAACTACCTGCTCAACTTTGGCGTGCGCGACATGGTCGCCGAGGCGCTCGACGATATGGGCCTTGACCTGTCAGTCATCGAGAGCCAGGAGCCCGATCCGGCGCTGGGCAACGGTGGCCTGGGTCGTCTGGCCGCATGCTTCCTGGATTCCATGGCAGCCGAGGGCATTGCCGGCTACGGCAACGGCATGCGCTACCGCTACGGCCTGTTTAAACAGGAGATCGTCAACGGCAGCCAGGTCGAAACCACCGACGAGTGGCTCACCAACGGCTATCCCTGGGAGGTCCGTCGTCAGGACAAGGCCGTGACCATTAAGTTTGGTGGCCGCGTCGAGGGCTTTGAGGAGAACGGCCGCACGTTCTATCGAACCGTGGACACGCAGGACATCCTGGCCGTCCCTTACGACATCCCCGTGGTGGGCTATGCCGGCGAGACCGTCAACAAGCTGCGCGTCTGGGCCGCTGAGCCGGTCGAGGAGCACTTTGACCTTGAGGCCTTCAACCGCGGCGACTACGCCCTGGCCGACGCCGAGCGCGCCGAGGCCGAGGCCATCAGCGCCATCCTCTACCCCAACGACGCCGGCGAGCACGGCCGTCTGCTGCGTCTGAAGCAGGAATACCTGTTTGTCTCGGCCGGTATCTACAGCCTGCTCGACACCTTTGAGAAGGAACACGGCGCGAACTGGGAGCTGCTGCCGCAGTTTGTGGCCATCCACACCAACGATACGCACCCCGCCATGTGCGGCCCCGAGCTTATGCGCATCCTCATCGACGAGAAGAAGCTCGAGTGGGATGACGCCTGGAACATCGTGACGCAGGTCGTGAGCTACACCAACCACACCATCCTGCCCGAGGCCCTGGAGAAGTGGCCCATCGGCACGTTCTCCAAGCTCCTCCCCCGTGTGTACCAGATCATCGACGAAATCAGCCGTCGTTGGCATGAGTCGTTCGATACGACGCAGGAGGGCTGGCAGGAGCGTCTGCGCCAGACCGCCATCCTATGGGACGGCGAGGTTCGCATGGCCAACCTGTCTGTGATCTGCAGCCACAGCGTCAACGGCGTGGCCAAGATTCACTCCGATATCATCAAGAACAATGTGCTCAAGGACTTCTATGCCTTAACACCCGAGAAGTTTAACAACAAGACCAACGGCATCTCGCACCGTCGCTTCTTTGCCGAGGCCAACCCCACCTACGCCAAGCTCGTGACCGAGGCCATTGGCGACGGCTGGCTGAAGGACGCCTTTGAGCTGGAGAAACTTAAAGGTTTTAAGGACGACACCGAGTTCCTTAAGGCCGTGGGTGCCTCCAAGCGCGCCAACAAGGAGCGCCTTGCCGCCTACGTTAAGGCAGAGACCGGTCTGGTTATTGACCCCAACACCGTCTTCGATGTTCAGGTAAAGCGTTTTCATGCCTACAAGCGCCAGCTCATGAACATCATGAAGGTGATGGACATCTACAACCGCCGCATCGCCAATCCCAACTTCCACGTGACACCGACGACCTTTATCTTTAGCGGCAAGGCTGCCTCGAGCTACACCTTTGCCAAGGAGACCATCCGCCTCATTAACTCCGTTGCCGAGGTTATCAACAACGACCCGCGCGTCAACGAAGTCATGAAGGTCTGCTTTATCCCCAACTTCCGCGTGAGCAACGCCCAGCTCATCTACCCTGCCGCCGAGATTTCGGAGCAGATTTCCACAGCTGGCAAGGAGGCCTCGGGCACGTCCAACATGAAGCTCATGATGAACGGCGCCATTACGCTGGGCACCCTCGACGGCGCCAACATCGAAATCGCCGATTTGGCCGGCCGCGAGAACGAGGCGATCTTTGGCCTGACCGCTCCCGAGGTCGAGCAGCTCTGGGCATCGAACAGCTACTTTGCGTGGGACACGCTCAACAATGATCGCGAACGTCTGGGCCTCGTGATGGATGAGCTCAAGGACAACACGTTTGCCGGCCTTTCGGGCAACTTTGAGAGCATCTACAACGAGCTTATGAACAACAATGACCCCGACCTGGTCATGGCAGACTTCCGCAGCTACGTGGATGCATGGGAGAAGCTCACGGGCAGCTATGGCGACCAGGAGACCTGGAACCGCAAGGCCCTGCTCAACACCGCCTCGAGCGGCTGGTTCTCGAGCGATCGCACCATTCGCGAGTACCGCGACGAGATCTGGCACGCTTAAAGGCCGCGAGTTCCCTTTGCCGCACGGCATTACTCGACGGGCGCGACCGAGCGCCGCGCCCGTCGCTAATGGGTTTAGGAACATCGAGGACAGAAGGAGAAATCGATGAGTAAGAAAGAATGCATCGCGATGCTCCTCGCAGGAGGACAGGGCAGTCGATTGGGGGCACTCACCCAAAAGATCGCTAAACCGGCGGTTAGCTTTGGTGGCAAGTTCCGCATTATCGACTTTTCGCTGTCCAACTGCTCCAATTCGGGCATCGACACGGTGGGCGTTCTGACGCAGTATCGTCCCTACCTGCTGCATGCCTACGTTGGCTCTGGCGAGGCGTGGGATCTGGACAGCCGCGACGGTGGCGTGTCGATCCTGCCGCCGTACGAGACGCAAACCGGTGGCGCATGGTATGCGGGCACGGCCGACGCCATCACGCAGAACCTCGACTACATCAAGTCCAACGACCCCAAGTACGTCCTGATTCTTTCGGGCGATCATCTGTATCGCATGGACTACCGCAAGATGCTCAAGACGCACATTGAGAACAACGCCGACCTCACGGTGAGCGTTATGCCCGTGCCGTGGGAGGAGGCCAGCCGCTTTGGCATCCTGACCACCGACCCCGAGGACGGCCGCATCACCAAGTTTACGGAGAAGCCCGAGAAGCCCGATTCGAACCTCGCGTCCATGGGCATCTACATCTTCTCGGCCGACGTCCTGATCGAGGCGCTCGAGCAGGACGCTCTGGACCAGCGCTCGAGCCACGACTTTGGCAAGGACATCATCCCCAAGCTGCTCGGCGAGGGCAAGCGCCTGTACAGCTACGAGTTCCACGGCTTTTGGAAGGATGTTGGCACCATCGCCAGCTTCCACGAGACCTCGATGGACCTGCTGGGCAACAACCCCGAGTTCGATCTGTTTGACAAGAGCTTCCCCATCATGTCCAACATCACCACGCGTCCGCCGCACTACATTGGCCCGGACGGTCGCCTGGACGACTGCCTGGTCTCCAATGGCTGCAAGATCTACGGCACCGCTCGCCACTCGATCCTTTCGACCGATGTCATCATCGAGGAGCGCGCCGTGGTCGAGGACTCCGTGCTGCTGCCGGGTGCGCACGTTAAGAGCGGCGCGCACATTTGCCGCGCTATTTTGGGCGAGAACTCCACGGTCGAAGAGGGCGTGAAGCTCGGCTCTGTCGATACCACCAAGGATACGGCCGTCGTTGGAAATGACGTCGTTATCGGGAAGGGGGAATGATCCGATGATCAATCGCAAGGCCATCGGCTATATCACCGCTAACTACTCTTCGACCTACGGCAGCGTGCTGCTCAAGGATCGCCCCATCGCGTCGATTCCGTTTTTGGGCCGCTACCGCCTGATCGACTTTCCGCTGTCCAACATGATGAATGCCGGCATTAAGACCGTCGGCGTTGTCATGCCGGGCAACTACCGCTCGCTGATCGACCACGTGGGCTCGGGCAAGGACTGGGGCCTGGACCGCAAGAAGGGCGGCCTGTTCATGGTGCCCGGCAACGCGTATGGCACCACCAAGGGCGGCATGCGCTTCTTGCTCCGCGACATCATCTCCAACAAGACGCTGTTCCAGCGCTCGGACAAGCCCTATGTTGTAATGATGGGCACCAACGTCATCTTTAACATGGACCTCAACACCATCATCGAGGCGCACGAGAAATCCGGTGCCCAGATGACCGTGGTGTACTGCAAGGCCACGCACAACATCGAAGACGAGACCAAGCTCGATATCAACGAGAACGGCCGCCTGACGGGCGTGAGCGCCGGCGTCGCGTACGGCGACAACGCCTCTATGGACTGCTGCATCGTCAACCGCGAGACGCTGCTCGAGATCATCGACCACTACCAGGCCGCCGACTATCTGGACCTGCTCGAGGCACTCCAGGGCGACTTTGGCAACATCGACGTGTGCAGCTACAAGTACAAGGGCGAGGTCGTGGGCGTGTTTAGCGAGAAGTCGCTGTATCGTCGCAGCATGGACCTGCTCGACCAGACCGTGGCCGATCAGCTCTTTGACCCTGAGCGCCCGATCCTGACCAAGGCCCACGACGTGCCGCCTTCGCGTTACGCGACCGGCAGCCACGCCTGCAACTCGATCATCTCGGCCGGCTGCATCATCAAGGGCACCGTGCGCAACTCGATCCTGTCGCGCGGCGTTGTGATCGAGGAAGGCGCCTCGGTGACCAACTCGATCATCAACCAGAGCTGCATCATCAAGAGCGGCGCCCGTGTTGAGAACGCCATCCTGGACAAGAACAACGTGGTTCCCACCAACACCGAGCTTCGCGGTACGCCCGAGAACATCCTGGTGCTGGGCAAGGCTCCGTTAACTTCCGATACCACCATCGCTCGTTAACGTTGGCACCACATAATCGCACGTAACTTGTAGAATAGTCGCCCGGTTAGCGCCAGGCGGCTATTCTCGAATTGCAACATGGGAGACATAATGGCACAAACCAGCAAAAAGATGCAGATCGTGTTTGCCTCGGCCGAGTGCGCGCCGTTTGTTAAGACCGGCGGCCTGGGTGACGTGGCGGGCTCGCTGCCTGCGGCACTCGTGCGCGCTGGCGCCGAAGTCATTGTGATGGTGCCCAAGTACGCCACCATCAAGGACGAGTACAAGGCGCAGATGGAGCACTTTACCGACTTTTACGTGAGCCTGAGCTGGCGCAACGAGTACTGCGGGTTGGAGAAGCTCGAGCACGACGGCGTCACCTATATGTTCGTGGACAACGAGCACTACTTTGCGCGCGACTATCCCTACGGCTTCTTTGACGACGGCGAGCGCTTCGCGTTTTTCTCCAAGGCCATCACCGAGAGCCTGCAGCACCTGCCCGAAGGCTTTGAGTGCGACATCCTGCACTGCAACGACTGGCAGACGGCGCTGGCGCCCGTGTTCTTGCGAGAGTTCTACCAAGGCCTGCCGCTGTACGACCGCGTCAAGACCGTGTTCTCGATCCACAATGTGGCGTTCCAGGGCCAGTTTAGCGACACCGTGATGGAAGACATACTGGGTGTGGCGCATATTCCGGCAGCTGCCACGCAGTTGCGCTGTGATGCCTGCAGCATTAACTATATGCTGGGCGCGCTGCACTATGCCGATGCCATCACCACGGTGAGCCCTACCTATGCGGGCGAGATCCAGACGCCCGAGTTTGGCGAGGGCCTGGACGGCGTGCTGCGCGAGCGTTCGTACGCTCTGCAGGGTATCCTCAACGGCATTGACGTTGTGGGTTTTGATCCGGCGACCGACAAGCGCATTGCCGCCAACTACACGGTTGATGACCGTGCGGGGAAGGCCGTATGCAAGGCCAAACTGCAGGAGGAGTTGGGGCTCGAGATTCGCGACGACCGCCCGCTTATGGTGATGGTCACGCGCCTGACGCGACAGAAGGGCATGGACCTGGTCATGTACGCGCTCGACCGCATCCTGTCCGGTGGCGTTCAGGTGGCCGTGCTGGGTACCGGCGACCGCGACTACGAGGACGGCCTGCGCTACTTCCAGGGCAAATACCCCGGCACCATGGCGGCGCGTATCGAGTTTGACCCGGCACTTTCGCAGCGCATGTACGCCGCCGCCGATATGTTCCTGATGCCTTCGAAGTTTGAGCCCTGTGGCCTGTCGCAGATCATCGCCATGCGCTACGGCACCCTGCCCATTGTGCGCGAGACCGGTGGCCTGAAGGACACCGTGCAACCGTACAACGAGTTTACCGGCGAGGGCACGGGCTTCTCATTTAGTCACTTTAACGGCGACGAGATGGGCGACGCGGTGTTCCGTGCGGCTCGCCTGTTCTGGGATAACCGCGAGGCCTGGGATCAGCTGGTCACGCAGGCCATGAGCCAGGACTTTAGCTGGACACGTTCGGCAGATAAGTATCTGGACCTGTACTTCTTTATGCACCCGGAGATTGAGAGGCCGGTGGCAGTGGAGGCTGCTGCGGCTGTGGAGGAGCCGGTTGCCGCTGAGGCCGAGCCTGCGGCACCCGTTAAGGAGCCGGTTGCCGCTGAGGCCGAGCCTGCGGCACCCGTTAAGGAGCCCGCTGCTGCCGAGGCCGAGCCTGCGGCACCCGCTAAGGAGCCCGCTGCTGCCGAGGAGCCCAAGGCCGAGGAGAAGCCGGCTGGCGATGGCGAGGTAAAGCCCACGGCGAAGCCTGCCGCCAAGAAGACGACGACCCGCAAGACAACGGCTAAGAAGGCCACGACCACGAAGGCCGCTACGAGCAAGACCACCACTGCCAAGGCAACCACCACGCGTAAGCGTACGACCGCCGCTGCTAAGAAGGCCGTCGAAGCCGAGGCCGCTCCCGACGTAAAGGCCGAGGCCACCGCTGAGGCTACCACTGCCGAGGCTAAGACCGCGGCAAAGGCTCCGGCCAAGACCGCTGCCAAGAAGACGACCGCGACCAAGACCGCAACCGCCAAGAAGGCCACCGCTACGAAGTCGCCGGCGACCAAGGCTGCTACGATGAAGGCCGCCGCGAAGACGGCCCCGAAGGCTGCTGCAAAGCCCGCCGTCAAGGTCGAGGAGGCGCCCTCCGAGCCCAAGGCCGAGGCAGCTGTCGAGGCAAAGCCGGCCGCCAAGACCACCACACGCAAGCGCGCCACGACAACGGCCAAAAAGGCTACGACCAAGACAGCCGCTCCCAAGGCAGAGGCTAAAGCCAAGGACAAACCCGCACTAGAGGCCGAGCCGGAACCGAAGGCCGCCGAGGTCAAGACCGCTCCGAAGGCTACGGCAATGACCGAACCCGCCAAGAAGGCCCCGGTCTCCCCCGCCGCTCCAGCCGAGGAAAAGGCTCCGACCAAGAAGACCTCCGTCCGCAAGGCAACGGCCACCCGCAAGCGCCGCTAGCCCACAGACGATCTAAAACCTAATAAAAACCCTAAACAAGGGGCGCTCCAACCGGGCGCCCCTTCTCTGTAGATAGTTGGTAAAACGATTTTCTAGGACAACCGTTCGCCGATAGTGAGCGACTGTAGTTTATACAACTAAAGTGCAACGGATATACTTATGCACTGTGCGTTAAGCCCATGACCCGCTGGCCATGATTGTATAGAACTGGACCGTACTATGAGATTGATTCACAACAGCCGCCTGACGCAGTTTCGCACTCCTTTTGGCGCTGTGACCACTGGAACTTCCGTTTCGCTTTCGGTGATTTTGGAGGATGCCGACCCCAACCAGGCAACGCTCACCCTGCGCACCTGGGTCGACGGCATCGGAGAGACCTTGATCCCCATGGAGCACAAGGGCGATGGCATCTTTACCGGTGAGCTCAACTGCGCCGAGCCCTGTCTTGTATGGTACAGCTTTATATGCAATATCGAAGGCCAGTCCGAGGTCCGCTTGGGTGCGCCGCAGGGTCGCACCGGCGGCGAGGGCGTTGTATACGACTACGCCGAGGTTCCGTCCTTCCAGATTACCGTCTACAAGCACCGCGAGAACCGTCCCACCTGGTACGAGCACGGCATGGTCTACCAGATCTTCCCCGACCGCTACGCCCGCGACGAAAACTGGCGCGAACGCACGCTGGCCGAGGTCGAAAAACCGCGTAAGGGAATCCAGCGTCGCATGGTCGAGGACTGGAACGAGCCGCCCGTGTACGAGCGTGCCGAGGACGGATCCATCAAGACCTGGGATTTTTACGGCGGCTCGCTCAAGGGTATCCAAAATGACCTGCCCCGCATCGCCGAGCTGGGCTTTACGGCCATCTACCTCAACCCAATCTTTGAAGCCGCGAGCAACCACCGCTACGACACGGCCGATTACACCAAGATCGACCCGATTCTGGGAACCGAGCAGGACTTTACGGAGCTATGCGAGGCGGCCGAGAAGCTCGGCATTTCCATCATCCTGGACGGCGTCTTCAACCATACGGGCGACGACTCGATCTACTTTAACCGCTACGGCAACTATCCCGGCGTCGGCGCGTGGCAGAGCGAGGACTCCCCGTGGCGCGATGCGTTTACCTTCCACGAGGACGGTTCGTATGACTGCTGGTGGGGCGTGAGCAATATGCCCGCCCTCAACGAGAATTCCGAGCTCGTGCGTAAAAAGCTTCTGGGCAAGGACGGCGTCATTCGCAAATGGCTGCGCGCCGGTGCCCACGGCTGGCGACTCGATGTGGCCGACGAGCTTTCCGATGACTTCCTGGCCGATATCAAGGCCGCCGTGCTCGAAGAGAAGCCCGATGCGCTGCTGCTCGGCGAAGTCTGGGAGGACGCCTCCAACAAGATTAGCTATGGCCATCTGCGCCGTTATCTGCAGGGCTCCGAACTCGATTCCGCCATGGACTACCCCTTCCGCGACATGGTCATCGGCTTTTTGATGGGCTACAGAGATGCCTATCAGG
>OLNL01002746.1_pt1 | contig 12972 bp, 9 predicted proteins | sample 1672181 | NCBI WGS metagenome assembly OLNL01 (sample SAMEA3136656, study PRJEB25190) | human gut metagenome | biome: human gut; feature: human-associated habitat; material: faeces | place: Austria | collected 2013
AACTGGTTATCCCGGCTGCTAAAGCAAAAGCTCTTAAAGATGGCGGCTATGTAGGAAAAACAGTTGTTATGGGTATCCGTCCGGAAGATGTTGCAGACAGAGCTGACGGTTCCATGTCTTCTACTGTTAAAGTATACGAGCTTCTTGGTGCAGAAGTATTCCTGTACTTCGATGTAAACGGAACTCAGATCACAGCTCGTGTTGATCCAGGCACAAAAGCAAAAACAGGTGATCCGGTTAAATTCGATTTCAATATGGAAAAAACTCATTTCTTTGACAAAGATACAGAACTGGTTATCACAAACTAAGATTCAATCAGAATATCAGACCCGGGGCAATTTACCCCGGGTCTTTTTTTCAGAAAACTATTTTCAGAAAGGATGGTTCAATGTCAGTACAGAGAACACTACAAAAATATATGGATGACTGGAAACGCATCAGTCATTTCGATTTCTGTCTTCTTCAGGAAGATAATTCCATTTTGGTCACCACCTGTGACCGCCGCCTTCCAGCAGAATCCAAACTGGAAGAATTCCGAAACAGCACTGCTCTTTGTCTGTCAAATGCCACCTGCTGTCTCTACAAAATAACAGAAAAAAATGAACAGCTTCTTCTCATTGTGTGGGGAAGCGAAGATTCTGTTTCCACGATTGGCGAACTGGCTGTCTGCCAGATTGAGAGTATCCTGGAAAGTTATGCCGAAAAAAATGACAAAAATGCCTTTATGCAGAAACTGCTCCTTGGAGATTATACAGATGTAGAGGCCTTTAACCGGGCACGCAAACTTCATATTTCTTCCAGTGCAAGGAGAGCTGTCTTTCTCGTTGAAACCCGTCAGTCCAAGGATGAACACGCCTTGGCTACCATCAAAAATATATTTTCTGCACGCACGCATGATTTCATCACTTCTATCGATAATCGTGGCATTATTGTCGTCCGTGAACTGACATCTGCAGAAACATATGACGATCTGGAAAATATTGCACATATGCTTGTAGATATGCTGGGCACAGAAGCCATGACACAGGCCTGGGTTGCTTACAGCAACACGGCAAATGACCTGAAAGATCTTTCCAATGCATACAAAGAAGCACGCACCGCTCTTGAGATTGGTAAAATTTTCTATGCCGAACGCAATGTCTTCGGATATCGCACTCTCGGTATTGGACGACTGCTCTACCAGCTTCCGGTTTCCATCTGTGAAATGTTCATCCAGGAAATTTTCGGAGATGAATCACTGGATTCCATCGACGGAGAGACACTGGCGATCATCCGTACTTTCTTTGAGAATAATCTGAATCTGTCGGAGACATCCAGACAGTTGTATGTGCATAGGAATACGCTTGTGTATCGTTTTGAAAAGATACAGAAACGGTTTGGACTTGATCTCCGTACCTTCGAAGATGCTATGACCTTTAAGCTTGCCATGCTTGTGTCCCGGTATCTGCGATATCAGAACAGAACCTGAGGGGGAGTCGTTTTTATTTCAGGAGCATCAGGTGTTCAGGTGGAAGATAGAGATATTTCGGCAGGTTCTTATCATGCTCGTCCGTAAAACTTTTTTTCGGACGCATCCACCAGAGAACTGCCCCGTCTTCCATTCCCGGACTTTTCACCAGATACTGATGTTCAAAGGTTGTCTCCACATACTCTGCCGCTTCAAATACCAGGCAGTTTTCTCCCGCCTTCTCTGACGGACGAATCCAGTGACCGCGGATTGCGATATGTGTCATATCCAGTTCCACCTTCTGCTCTGTACGAAGAGATATTCCCCAGTCCAGAGCAAATACCTGATATTCTCCCATACGTTCAATTCTCGAACTGTTTTTGCAGCCGGTCAGTCTTGCTGCTTCCAGAAGCTGTGGCTGTTCAAATAATTTTCTTGTATCACCAAATATCAGTGTCTTGCCATCTTTTAGAAGCATCAGCTCATTGCAAAATCTGAAGGCCTCATCTCGACTATGTGTGACCATCAGCATATCTCCCTGATACTGTTTTAGAAATTCCTGCATATCTTTTTGCAATACATCCTTCAAATATCCATCCAGTGCAGAAAAAGGTTCATCCAGAAGGATTGCTTCCGGCTCACCGATCATCATTCTTGCCAGAGCAACTCTCTGCTGCTGTCCACCGGAAAGTTGTGATGGATAACGGTTTTCCAGTCCCTCCAACTGATATCTTTTCATAAAATCTCTGGCTTTTTCTTCTCTCTGTCCCTTCTCACCACGATAACCGCACAGAATATTATCTTTTACTGTCATTGTCGGAAACAATGCATAATTCTGAAACAGGTACCCAATCCGACGCTCCTGCGGCTTCAGATTGATTTTCTTTTCTGAGTCAAAAACTGTTCTTCCTTTGATTACGATTTTGCCTCTGTCCGGCGTCTCAATTCCTGCGATACAACGAAGTGTCATACTCTTTCCACTTCCAGATGCACCGAGGATTCCAGTTGCTGATGTATTGCTCTCAAACACTGACTTGAGAGAAAAGCCTTTAAAATTCTTTTCTATATTTACCTGTATTGCCATCAGATCCACCTTCTACTCTTCATGCCCCGCCCTGAGACAATATTGATCAGTGCCACGATCACAAACGAGATCACTACGATTACCACAACCCAGAACCCGGCTATATCATAATTTCCAGCCGAAGTTTCTGCTGCAATTGCAACGGACACTGTACGAGTCTTACCAAGAATGTTTCCTGCAAGCATGGAAGTCGCTCCATACTCACCAATTGCTCTTGCAAATGCCAGAACAGTTCCGGATGCAATTCCCGGCGCAGCCGCCGGAACGATCACTTTCCAGAAAATTCTGCGATCACTCATTCCCAGTGTCTGTCCTGCATAGATCAGATTCACATCCACCTGTTCAAAAGCAGCCCTTGCATTTCGGTACATCAGTGGAAATGCAATCACTGCAGCAGCGATCACGCAGCCTTTCCATGTCTGTACCACTTTAAAATCAAAATTCTCCATGAGAAATTTTCCGAAAGGTCTCCTGAGACTGAAGATCAACAGCAAAAAGAAACCAGCAACTGTCGGCGGAAGCACCAGTGGCATAGTCAGGATTCCATCCCATATTGCTCTCGATACCGGCTTCATCTTCATAATCTTACGTGCACAGAAAATTCCCAGAAAAAAGGCAATTGTCGTAGCCACTGCTCCGGTCTTTAAAGAAATCCACAATGGACTCCAGTTTATTTCCTGTAAAAATTCCATTCTTTTCTTTCCTTTTGTATGTACAAAAAGGGGCTGACATATATGCCGCCCCTTTTATATGTAATCGATAATTATTTAGCTTCTTCTGCAGTATCTGTTTCTTCGGTTTTGTCTTCCTTTGCATCTTCTGCAGTTTCTTCTTTCTTATCATCTGCTTTATATGCGGCAAACCCATACTCTTCAAATACTTTCATGGCATCATCCGTCTGCAGGTACTCAAGAAACGCATCTGCAGCAGCTGCTTCTTCGTCAGATGCCTCTGCGTCTACAGTAAGTCCCACCGGATAAAGAACCGGTGTTTCCAGAGAACCTTCCGGAGCTTCTGCGATAACATCTACTTTGTCTGCAACGGATGCAGCATCTGTCGCATAAACGATACCGATTTCGTTACTTCCCTCGCTGACAGATGCAAGCACATCTGTTACATTCTTGCCTTCATTGATCTCCATCTTGTTAACATCGTCTTCGATGCCAAGGTTTTTGAAGATTTCACGGGAATACTGTCCAACCGGTACATCCTCGCCCGCAAGCGCAATGTTCTTCGCATCTGTGATATTTTCGAAACCTGTAACTTTTGTTTCGCCATCCTTTGGTTTGATCAGAACAACTTTGTTCTCCAGGAGATCTACCACAGAGTCTTTCTTGGCCAGTTCCTCACCTACCAGCGCATCCATCTGTTTGGTTGCTGCTGAAAAGAAGATATCACATCTGGAACCTTCTTCGATCTGTGTCTGTAATGTACCTGAACTGTCTGCATTGAAAAGAATATTAACATCCGGATACTCTTCATTAAAATCTTTCTGGATCTCATCCATTACATTTGCAAGGCTTGCTGCAATAAATACATACAGATCACCACTTGCATCCTCTGTTGTTGCAGCCTGTACACTTCCTGCACTCATTCCTGCTGCCATAACGCCAGCCAGCATTACAGTTAATATTTTTTTCTTCATGAATATATCTCCCTTCTTTTCTCTCAAATGTTGTTCAATATTCATGCTAATATTTTAACTGTAATAAAAATTCAAATCAATTTAACAGCTGCAATTTGCAATAGAAATTTTTTATAGAACCTCAAAATATTTTAGTAGTTCCAGTCATCACTGCCACTGTCATAGGAATCTGAATCATTTCCCTCATCAACATAATCATCGCTTCCGTCATCATAGTCGTCACTGTCATCATAGCCGCTGCCATCATCATAACTACCGTTATCCGAAGAACTACTGTCATCACTGCTGTCGTCACTGCTGTCATCACTGCTGTTGTCATAGCTACTACTGTCCGAAGAGCCACTGTCATAACTACTGTCATCGCTGCTGTCATCACTACTGTAAGTTTCTGTATCACTGTCATCGGATTCATCAGAGGATGCTGTCTGCTGTGAGTTGCCCTTTGTATCTTTTTCAGACTTGTCTGCAAGACTTGTGTATGTAAGATATGCTGTGGAGCTTTCTTCATCATAAGCAAGAGATGCTTTTTCCATATCACTGAGATCAATGCTGTAAATCTGGTAAACATCTCCTTTTGCAGTAACGATCTTCATATCATATACAGTTATAGTTGTTGTATCTGTTGATTCATCTGTACTATCTGAAGAAACAGCTGTGTCATCCGGAGTATAGAACATCTGTACCTGTTCAGATGCTTTTACAGAAGCTTCTGCCGGAATCAGGTTCTTGCCCCAGTCATCTCCGCCGGATGTCATCAGATAGATTTCTCTCAGATCATCCTGCAGACCATTGGTCATATAAATATATTTCGCCTGAGAAGTCTTAACTCCAATCACTTTCGGAGCCGGTGTGGATGTCGGTACCGGTGTTACTGTTACCGGAACTTCTGTCGGTGTCGGTGTTGCTGCCGGAGTCGGTGTCACTTCAACAACCGGTTTTGAAGAACCACATCCTGTAAAGGTAAGTATCATTGTCATGCCAAGTACGAGCATTATATGTTTTGCTTTCATTATTTACCATCCTCTCCGGTCTGAAGACCGTTCTATTTCATTTTTTATTTTCTATAGTTCTTTTTATTATCCCATGTATGTTCCCAAAAGTCAAATCAGTGTTCATAAGTCAATATTCCGCGAGGTGTTTTGTCATATATATGACAAAATCCCGAGACATACAGGTCAAAATGCCATCACCGTAGGTGATTTAAAATGCATTTTGGCCAAGTGCTGTGAACGGAGTGAACAGCAACTAAATCAGGCTGCCATAACAATATTTTACAGCAGCCTGGTCAGAATTTGATTCATTTCTATATTCAATTATCCAAGGAAATTTTTTCCTACAAAATAGCCCAGCACAAGAACACCAAGTACGATACGATACCAGCCAAAAGCCTTGAAATCATGTTTCTTAATATATCCCATCAGGAATTTGATGGCGATAATAGAAACAAAAAATGCAACCACAACACCGGTGACCAGTGTAAGAACCTCTGCCGGAGTGAATGTGAAGCCGAATTTTACCAGTTTCAGCAGACTCGCTCCGAACATAACCGGAATTGCCAGAAAAAAGGTAAATTCTGCTGCAACCGTTCTTGAAGTACCAACAAGGATACCTCCAATAATCGTGGAACCGGAACGGGATGTTCCCGGAATAACAGATAATACCTGAAAAATACCAATCTTGAATGCCGTGGCAAAACTCAGATCTTCAAGAGATGTACAGATTGGTTTTCTTCGTTTATTGTAATTTTCTATAATGATAAAAATCACACCATACACGATCAGGGCAATTGCAACCACTACATAGTTATTAAATTTCTCTTCAATATAATCATTGAACGGAAGTGCGATCACGATCGTTGGAATACATGCTACCAGGATCTTAAACCACAGGATCCATTTGTCCTTATCACAGAACTTCTCCACAAAAGTCAGCACAATGCGAGAAAACGGATTCTTACGTGCAATCTGTGCTTTTTTCTTCTTGGGTATCTGTCGTATGTAAAATGGCCACAGCTTACTCCAATACAGGACAACAACCGCAAGGATTGCCCCCAGCTGAATGACTACCAGAAAAAAATCCTTAAATTCTGTGGTCATATCCATCTTGATAAACTCATCTACAAGGATCATATGACCGGTACTGCTGATTGGAAGCCACTCAGTAATACCCTCTACGATGCCGAGGATCACAACTTTTATAAACTCCAAAACACTCATGTTTTTTTTCCTCTCTGTTTTATTTTTCATGTATCAGTATATTACAGTTTCGGTGGTTCGTAAACCTTTCCATACATTTTAATTCAAAGTTTAAGTTTTGGTTAACTTTTCTTTTCTGCAACATACAAGACCGGAGAAACTTCTGCGGCTTCTCCGGTCAGTAAATCATTTTTATTCGATTATCTGCTTGCGATCGTTGCAATATCGATCAGTGTCAGATTGTGAAGATCTGTATTCTCAAGACTGGTTACAAGTGCCTCTGCGGTGTCCAGACTGGTAAGGACATTAACGCCTGTCTCAATCGCATTTCGACGAATCACGAAACCGTCTTTCTGATGTTCCACACCCTGTGGAGGTGTATCAATAACAACATCGATCTTATGTCCCAGAATAAGGTCCATAAGGTTCGGCGCCGGCTGTTCCAGTTTGTTAGTACGGATTGCCTTGATTCCATTTTCTTTGAGGACTCTTGCTGTGCCTCTTGTTGCATAGATACGGTATCCAAGTGCCTCAAAACGCCTTGCGATCGGAACAACTTCCTGCTGATCTTCATCTTTGACAGTGATGATCATGTTCTTATACTTCGGAAGTTTGATTCCGGCTCCGATAAATGCTTTGTACAGAGCTTCGTTGAAGTTCTCTGCAATACCAAGACATTCACCTGTGGACTTCATCTCTGGTCCAAGGCTGATATCAGCGCCACGGATCTTCTCGAAGGAGAATACCGGCATCTTGATCGCGATATGTTTTGCTTCCGGCTGAAGCCCTGGCGTATATCCCATATCTTTGAGTTTGTATCCAAGGATCACTTTCGTTGCTAACGGTACGATCGGGATTCCGGTTACCTTACTGATGTATGGTACTGTACGGCTGGAACGCGGATTTACTTCGATAACATATACTTCTTCGCCACATACAATAAACTGAATATTGATCATACCAACTACATGAAGTGCTTTTGCAAGACGACGTGTATACTCAGCAATTGTATCTTTTGCTCTCTGGCTGATCGTCTGTGCCGGATATACGGAAATACTGTCTCCGGAATGGATACCAGCACGTTCAATATGCTCCATGATACCAGGAATCAGGATATCCTCTCCATCACAAACTGCATCGACTTCGATTTCTTTACCCATCAGGTATTTGTCAACCAGAATCGGATGTTCCTGTGCAATCTGATTGATGATTCCGATATATTCCTCTACATCCTCGTCACTGACTGCAATACGCATGCCCTGTCCACCAAGAACATAGGAAGGACGAACAAGTACCGGATATCCTAACTCGTTGGCAGCCTTTTTAGCTTCCTCTGCTGTGAATACAGTCTGTCCCTTCGGTCTCGGGATCTCACATTTTTCAAGGATCTCATCAAAGAGCTCACGGTCCTCTGCAGCATCAACATCTTCTGCAGATGTTCCAAGGATCTTGACTCCCATCTTCATCAGTGCTTCTGTAAGCTTGATGGCAGTCTGTCCACCGAACTGCACAACTGCTCCGTCCGGTTTTTCAATATTTACGATGTTCTCCACATCTTCCGGTGTCAATGGCTCGAAATACAGCTTATCTGCAATATCAAAGTCTGTGCTGACAGTTTCCGGGTTATTGTTTACAATAATTGTCTCATAGCCTTCTTTTTTGAATGCCCATGTACAATGTACAGAACAGAAGTCAAATTCGATACCCTGTCCGATACGGATCGGTCCAGAACCAAGAACAAGAACTTTTTTCTTATCATGGGCAGCAACTGCTTCATTTTCTGTATCCGGGCCGCCATACACAGAATAGTAATATGGTGTTGCGGCAGCAAACTCAGCTGCACAGGTGTCTACCATCTTGTAAGCTGCTGTGATCTTATAACCCTGACGGAGAGCTTTGATATCTGCTTCTGTTCTTCCGCAAAGATTTGCGATCACATAATCCGGGAATTCCATGCGTTTTGCTTCAAGAAGAAGTTCTTCTGTAAGCGGCTGTGTTTTCAGAGCCTGTTCCATCTCTACCAGAATTGCAATCTTGTCAATAAACCATCTGTCAATCTTTGTGATTCTGTGGATATATTCTTTGGAAATATCTCTTCGGATTGCTTCCGCAATCTTCCAGATACGACGGTCATCTACAACTGCCAGTTCTTCAATCAGTTCATCCTCATCCAGGCCTGTGAAGTCATAGGACATCAGGCTGTCTACATGCTGCTCCAGAGAACGGATAGCTTTCATAAGTGCACCTTCGAAATTATGGCAGATACTCATAACCTCACCGGTAGCTTTCATCTGAGTAGTCAGTGTTCTCTTGGCAGTGATGAATTTATCAAATGGAAGTCTCGGAATTTTAACTACACAATAGTCAAGCATTGGCTCGAAACTTGCATATGTTTTTCCTGTAATGGCATTCGGGATTTCATCCAGTGTATATCCAAGCGCAATCTTCGCTGCAACTTTGGCAATCGGATAACCGGTAGCTTTACTTGCCAGTGCAGAAGAACGGCTTACACGAGGATTTACTTCGATAACACAGTATTCGAAGCTTTCCGGATGCAGTGCATACTGTACGTTACATCCACCTGTGATACCAAGTTCTGTGATGATATTCAGTGCTGATGTACGAAGCATCTGATATTCTTTGTCACCCAGTGTCTGAGATGGAGCAACTACGATAGAGTCACCTGTATGTACACCAACCGGGTCAATGTTTTCCATGTTGCAGACAGTAATACAGTTTCCTACACTGTCACGCATTACTTCGTATTCGATTTCTTTCCATCCCGCGATACAACGTTCTACAAGAACTTCTCCTACACGGGAAAGTCTGAGACCATTCTCGAGGATTTCTCTCAGTTCGTATTCGTTATTAGCGATACCACCGCCACTTCCACCAAGTGTGTAAGCCGGACGGAGAACGACCGGATATCCTATCTTTTTAGTAAAAGCCACACCATCTTCTACTGTTGTTACGACTTTAGAAGCAGCAACCGGCTCACCGATTTTTTCCATGGTGTCTTTGAATTCCTGACGGTCTTCAGCCTTCTTGATCGTCTCTGCTGTGGTACCGATCAGACGCACATTATGTTCTTTGAGAAAACCTTTTTCTTCCAGTTCCATTGCAAGGTTCAGACCTGCCTGGCCACCCAGTGTCGGCAGTACGCTGTCCGGTTTTTCTTTAAGGATCAGCTGCTCTACAACCTCTACAGTAAGAGGCTCAATATAAACTTTATCTGCAATGTCTTTGTCTGTCATGATCGTAGCAGGGTTGGAGTTCAGAAGAACAACTTCCATGCCTTCTTCTTTCAGAGAACGGCATGCCTGTGTACCAGCGTAGTCAAACTCTGCTGCCTGGCCGATGATAATCGGACCGGATCCAATTACAAGAACTTTATGTATATCTTTATTTCTCGGCATGATCTGTTCCTCCCATCATTTCCATAAATCTGTCAAACAGGTAGCTGGAGTCCTGCGGTCCAGGGCAGGCTTCCGGATGGAACTGTACCGTGAAGATGTTTTTGCCTTCATAAGCCATTCCTTCGTTTGTACCATCGTTTACATTGACAAATGCAGGTTTTGCAATACCTTTTTTCTCAAGGGCTTCCGCATCAACCACGTATCCATGGTTCTGAGATGAAATATAAACACGTCCTGTTGCAAGATCCTTAACCGGATGATTGCCTCCTCTGTGTCCGTATTTCATTTTATGTGTATCACCGCCTGTAGCAAGTGCCATCAGCTGATGTCCGAGGCAGATTGCAAAAATTGGTACATCTGACGCATAAAGTTTGCGAATTTCTTCTATAATAGTAGTGCATTCCTTCGGGTCTCCAGGTCCGTTGCTGAGCATGATTCCATCCGGATGGTCTGCAAGGATTTCTTCAGCAGATGTAAGTGCCGGATAAATCGTTACCTGACAGCCTCTTTCATTCAGAGAACGTGCAATATTGCGTTTTGCACCAAAATCCATAAGAGCAACCTTCGGTCCGTTTCCTTTCAGTACTTCCTTCTCACTGCATGTAACTTTTTCAACTACTTTTCCAGTTGTATATGCTTTTAAACGGGGGATTATTTCATCTAAATCATAATTTTCGTTGACTGTGATCATACCATTCATGGTACCTTTTTCACGAAGAATTTTTGTGAGAGCACGAGTATCAATACCGGCAATACCAGGTATATCATGCTTTTCAAGAAAATGCTGAATCGTATCCACGCTTCTGAAGTTACTTGGGATACGGGATAATTCACGAACAATAAAACCATCGATCCAAGGTTTCCTGGATTCCTGGTCCTCATAACAGATTCCGTAATTTCCAATCAAAGGATAAGTCATGCAGACAGCCTGTCCTGCATACGATGGGTCAGTCATTACTTCGAGATATCCGGTCATGGATGTGTTAAAAACGATCTCACTAATGACTTCTCTTGTTGAACCAATACTGGTTCCTTTGAACACATGGCCATCTTCTAATATCAGAAATGCTTTCATATAATCTCCCTTTCTGTTTTTATCTAAATCTTCAAGATTGTATCATAAGCGTTTCCTTTTTTCAACAGGTTAAAGTGCTAAAAATAATTAAGTTGTTCTAAAAAACTTTGTTTTGGTAAATTGTCTAAGTTGAAAATATAATTTAAAAAATTTCAAATTCTATGTTGACATTTCTTTTTCTATGAGGTATGATAATTAGGCAGTCAGCGAGACTGACTGATTTATAGTGAAATGCAGGAGTGGCGGAATTGGCAGACGCGCAGGCTTCAGGTGCCTGTGGTCGCAAGATCGTGTGGGTTCAAGTCCCATCTCCTGCATTCTTTTTTTATTGTCTTTCTATATATCTCGCCGCCACAAACCCAAAATATTTTCCGGCAATTCGCACATAATACCACTTTGTTCCATCGATAGCCTCACGTGTATCACATACATCTATAAGATTATCTCTTTTCAACAGTGGATATTCTCTTAGATTCGGATATTCCGTTCCGGCTCCGGTACGTACATTCAACGCAGACGCTGTAACTTTCCCTACAAATTTGGGTTCTTTACTCAGCTTTTCTTTATCAGAAGGTTCTTCTGCTACATAGTTTTTGTAAAAAACATCTCTGTCTACATATCCTTCTATTCCCGGAATGCGTCCTTTGCTGGTATACTGCCATCCTACGCCTATATCTGGCCGGTATCTCTCAATTAATGTACCATTATCATCCACCGGATATCGTGCGATCCAGAAATCATATTTTTTGAGTTCTTCACTGATCACATTACGATACCAATCCAGATTACAATAGATTCCAAACCGATATCCGGCATCTACAATGATCCTTCGAAATGCTTCTGCCAGACGTGCGATCATTTCTGTTCCCAGTCTACGCTGATTGCTGTATTCCAGATCAAGAAATACTGGGAACTGTAATTTCCGCCCCTTTAAAACTTCAATTACCTTTTCTGCTTCTCTTCGTACTTCATCGATTGACAATGCATAAGAAAATTTATATACACCTGTTGGAATTCTGTATTCCATGCATCCGGCATAATTTCGTTCAAAATAACGGTCTATAGCATTTCCGACTTCCGTGATGCGTATAATTGCAAATTCAGTTCCATGATCAGCCACTTTTTTCCAGTCGATTACTCCCTGCCAGGAAGAAACATCAATTCCCCTATATTCCAAGTCACATCCCCCCTGCTTTATAATAAGCAGGAGAAGAAAAATGGCGCATGTCCAGAGTTAGCATTTTATTTTGCAAATATTTTGAATTTAGCTGTTGACATTTCGTAACATATGATGTATTCTAATTAGGCAGTTGTCGTGAATGACATCTGATATATGAAATGCAGGAGTGGCGGAATTGGCAGACGCGCAGGCTTCAGGTGCCTGTGGTCGCAAGATCGTGTGGGTTCAAGTCCCATCTCCTGCATTCTTTTTTTGTCTAAAATTCTACCTCACTATGCTTTACAGTTATAGCACTATTTGTTCTTGTATTTTTTCAACAAACTTTATAAAAAAAATTAATCCCTCGCACTTTGCGCGTTTCCTGTTTCCACTGCCATCTCGACCCCCGCCACACTACCCACAATAAAGTCCGGTGAAATTGAAATAAAAACAAAAAACTCCAGTAAAGGAAGAACTGCCTGTGATTATCCTCTGTATCTGTCTCGCCTGAAGAACTTCGTAAAGATATCGGATTATACACGATTTTGCGTTGATACAGAAAATGCTGCTGTCTGAGCGCAGCGAGTTCAGCTCTTTTCTGTATCGCCCTTAGCAAAATTCTTGTATATCCTGATATCTCAGAAGTTCTGAACTGAGACAAGTACAGAGGATAACTCACAGAGAAAATTCATCCCTCTCTGGAGTTCAATCATTTTACTTCCCGTCACCGGGAATTCTTTATACATTATGAACCATATATAAACGCCCTGATACTGAACGGCACATCCTTATATTCCGGCCAGATCACGCCAAAGAACACAAAAATTGCCAGTACAGCCAGTGCCACACAGATTACAGCATAAATCTTCTTACGCAGGCTCTCTTTCTTAATCTGCACATCAAAAAGATTTCCATATCCCATTACCATGAAATACGTAAGCGGCACGATCA
>OLNL01002748.1_pt1 | contig 12967 bp, 10 predicted proteins | sample 1672181 | NCBI WGS metagenome assembly OLNL01 (sample SAMEA3136656, study PRJEB25190) | human gut metagenome | biome: human gut; feature: human-associated habitat; material: faeces | place: Austria | collected 2013
AAGTATTCGCAGCAGCGTTCCCGTACAACGACGTACAATCACGACTCTCAGTGGACGAGCATGGAGCGGAGAACGGTCTGACCGATGATGAGATACGCGAATGCGCCCAAGACATGTGGATGCTTGCAAACCAGTTAAAGCACATGAGCGCTTCAGCTTTTGTCGAGAAATACAAATCCAAAGAGCCGTTTTCCTTATGCCAGAACGCCGAAGAAATCCTAATGGAGGTATCACATGCGTAATAAATGGGAAAAAGTCAAGGCTAAGGTGAAGCTTGTTCTGATGGTGGATGACGATGATGACCAAGCTCCTTCCGAACAGGATATTGAGGATGCATTAAAAATACTCGTCTCTCGAAAACCTGAACTACTAGAAGATTCCGAGGGATACAACCGCACTTTCCGCGAATTACGTAACGAGTTAGTTCCGAAAATAGACGAAGGTATAACTCTCACTGACCAAAACTCGGCATGGAAACCATGGCTGTCAGATATGCAGTCATCTGATACTTGGGAAACCCCTCGATCAGATTCGTACTATCAGTACCTCGTCATGGATAAGAATTCCAGCTATTCGACTCTCGACTATACCGCCAATGAGATAGTCAAACTGTTGGCAGATCCACGTCGCGATCAACCGGCAGTTTCCAGAAAAGGTTTGATTCTAGGAGACGTGCAGTCCGGAAAGACCCGTACCTATATCGCTCTGATGAACAAGGCCGCTGACTGTGGATACCGTCTCATCATCGTATTGACCAGTGATAATGAGAATCTGAGACAGCAAACACAGGAACGTATCGATACTGATTTCATCGGCTGGCAGGATGGAATACGAGTGGGCATCGGAAAGTACCAGCAGAACATTGCGCACCCCAGCCAGCTCACTAACGAAAATGACTTCGTGGCAGCCTACGATAAGGCATTCCATAGCTTTCCACGCCCAACATGGAACAGCGCCGCCCCCTGCGTGGCGGTGATAAAGAAAAACGCGTCAATTCTCTCCAAGTTCAATAAGTGGTTCGACAGTCCCGAATTCGACAAGGATCTGCCCGTGCTCATCATTGATGATGAAAGCGACTACGCATCTGTCAATTCCGCCAAACTGGATGATTCTCCCACACGAATCAATTCGCTGATTCGCGACCTGTGTCAAATCAGTTCCCGAACTTCTTACGTTGCCGTTACGGCAACGCCTTTTGCGAATATCTTCATCGACGATGCGGATGAAAGTGATCTGTTCCCACAGGATTTCATTCACATACTTAAATCCCCCGACGCGTACATCGGAGCAAAGAAGTTGTTCGGCGACATGGATAGCGTTCCCGAAGATTCGAGTTGCGTGAGAGAGATTGATGAGGGTGAACTAGAAAGTTGGCTACCCGTATCGCACGGAAAGAACTACGACATCGTAGATCCCGAATTGGATGACCAAGTCAAGCATGCCGTCTGCACCTTCATTAATGCGTGCGCTCTCCGTCCCAACGCGGAAGACGAACAGCAATCCATGCTCATCCATATGTCACGATTCACCGATGTCCAGCGTCAGATTGCTGATCGGGTCAGTGGTTATTTAAGGCAGGTTGAGAATGCCGTACGATTCCATGCTGATGGAGATCCGAGAATCGATGACCTGCAAGAGGCCTTTGAAAGCGAGTATTACACGAGCACGGACATTTCCTGGGGAATGATGTTCCTACGGATAAGGCGTCTTGTCCAATCCAGCAGACTTCGTGTCAGACTGGTCAACTCTGATTCCGATGACTGGAGCCTCAGAAACGATGTCCCGCCCGATCTGACTTCCAACGAATGCACCATATTCATCGGAGGAAACCAGCTTTCCCGAGGTATGACGCTCAGTGGTCTGATTTGCAGTGTGTTCTACCGGAGAGTGACAGCTTCCGATACTCTCCTGCAGATGGGCCGGTGGTTTGGATATCGTCCGAATTACGCGAATCTGCAACGTATCTGGTTACTGCCGGAATCCGTACTTGATTACCGCTACTCATGTTCCATCGTGGAAGAACTCAAGGAATCCGCAAGCAGGATGAAGCATCTTGGCATGACGCCCAAACAGTTCGGACTTGCCATCAGAAAGAACCCGAACAAGGGTGTACGCATCACCAATGCCAGCAAGATGCGCAACGCTGTGGAAGGGATCGGCTACCAAGAATTTGACATGGCCGGTGAAATCATCGAGTCAATCAAACTCGACGTTGATATGAAACGTCGAAATCAGAATGATGAAGCATTCATGAAGCTGCTCGGCGTCTGCAACGCACCGCAAGTCATCTCATCTGTATCACCCTTGGTTGAGACACAAGTCTTTCAGAATGTTCCCGCCAAGGCCGTCGTGGATTTCCTTTCCCAATACCGATCGGGCTATAGAGATACATTCTTCGGTCCCACTCTCATGACCTATCGCGATCAGGAAATCGAGATGAACACAAGCATGGCCGAACAGTACGCATGCACCCAGCTGTCAGAAAATCCCGATATGACTTGGAATATTGGTTTCATCAACGGTAACGGAAACGAAGTGGAAGGCGTCAATTTTCATTGGACCCAGGTCAAGCGTAAATGCACATTCAGGGACAATAGACAGTTCCAAATCAATGGCGATAAAATGCGACTTGGCTCCAAGAACGATGCGCTCAAGATTGCAGCCTGTACATATCAGCTTCCCATTGACCAGAAAAATAGTTCGGAGCGTCAATACTATCTGACCAAGTACTTCGGCGATCATCCGAGCCTTCTCTTCTATCGCATATGTGTGAAGAATTTTGATGGACATCAAGGATTGTCCCCACAAGAAGGTCCCGGCATGCTCGGGGTGAAGCTCATCGTCCCGGTTGATGAGGTGAATGTGAACAAGCATCTCGGCAAAACGGTCTATATGTATAACACCGTCGCTCAGCGACGTGAATTCGCCGAATTGAGTAGGAAAGCTGAAGAATACGGTGATGATTAAATGAGTCTTTCCATAAATGAAATAATCTCCCTCTGGCGGGATGAGGCTCGACGTCCGGGTCGTACTAATCATGAGTTGGACACGTCTCTTCGACTACCCATCGTTCTTGGATGCACGGTCGATGGACTCCCCTATATCATGCTGCTTACCGAACGACAGCCCAAGACCTTAAATCGGTTGGAGGCCATCGACGTTCGTGTCAGTATGCGAGGGAACGCCAGACCTCGCGAGAAATGGGCGCTCACGTTCACCCTCCAGGATTGGAGTCTGATCCATGCCTTCGGGGAGATCTGCTTGGCTTTTGCTAATCGGATCGCGGATGCGCCCTCCGAGGATGCGGCATTGCGGCAAATATATGCGACAGTTGATCAATGGCAGAGGCTGCTGAAGATATCCCGCAATTCCGACATGGCGAAACTGCTCCGCGGCACATTCGGGGAATTGGTCGCGGCGATGGAAATCACACGACAGACTGGAAAGACCATCGAAGAGGTATGCGTCGCATGGCAGGGCCCATACGCGGCACCGCAGGATTTTCAATTCCCGGATGAGAAAACAGCTTGGGAGGTGAAGACCATCCATAAAACGGCGGAAAGCATCACCATATCATCTCCCGAGCAACTTGATACCAGCGACAGAAGCATCAAGCTCATGGTCCTCGAGATACAGGAAACGAAGGATATGGAACATGGACTGACCCTTCCCCAGCTAGTCGACAGGCTACGCGAGAAGGCAGCAGACCCCTCCACCGTCACGGAATACGTGGATGACGGTCTGGCGAGCTTGGGACTGAACCTGTATTCGGGGCTTGTCTCCCAGACTGCATTCCGCATTGGAACAATATCCACTTACCGTGTCGAAGACGGATTTCCGAGGATCGAAACCGGGACGATACCGGCTGGCGTTTCGAATCTCACGTACCATATCAGCAGAAGCAACCTGACGCCATATCTGCAGTCGGAGAGCACATCGGCCATGGTGGAGGAATAATGGAAGAAATCGAGGAATACCGGCACGATCTGTGGAACGAGGTCCTTGAGCTGGCGCGCGACCGAGACATATACGATCAGGAGGCGTTTTTTGAGACCGCGTGCGAAATCCTGCGGGACAGCGAGGCGATCACCGCCTATCATCCTGCCTACTGCCGTTATCTTATGGGCACAAACAAAGCGCTAGCCATTGATGGATATGACCAAGACGCCTTCGAACTGGACGAGTCCATCGTGGTTATCGTCTGTGATGACAAACTGACCATGAACGACCAAAACGCGCCGCAGACCATACAAGCTGCGGAGTGCAAAAAATACTTCAATGCAATGCAACGGTTCTTTGTTGCCGCATGGAACGGCAGTTATCAAGCGCAAGCCGAGGAGAGTAGCGAAACCTACGAATTCGCTCAATTCATCAAACAAAATCGCGCCGGCATTCGTCGTGCACGATTCTACTTCATTACCGATCGCGAGTACACCGGCCGTAGTGACCCAGAGGCTATCCAAATTGACCAGTACAAAAAGGAAAAGGAACGACAGCATATTAGCTGGGAATACCACACTTGGGACATCCGAAGGCTTATGGAAGCTTCGCACGCCACCGGATTGGCCGAGCACATGTCGATCGAACTGCCCGGCGGCATCGCCACGGTCAAAGCTCCTGACGATATGGAAGATATGGACACCTATCTTCTGTTCGTCACTGGAGACGTTCTTTCCGGATGGTACAAGAAGTATGGCTCGAAACTGATGGAAGCCAACGTGCGGTCGTTCCTGTCAATGCGTGGCAAAGTCAACAAAGGAATCCGTACCACCATCTGCAATCAGCCTGATAGATTCGTGGCCTACAACAACGGTCTCACTGCCACTGCCACGCATGTGGAAACAGACGGACAGGGACGGATCATCAGGCTTGATGACCTCCAGATTGTCAATGGAGGGCAAACCACCGCATCCATCTTCTACACAGGGCAAAAGGACAAAACCGATCTGAGCAGGGTCATCGTCCCTGTCAAACTCGTCGTCGTTCATGAGGATATGGCGCGAGAACTCGTTCCCTATATCTCCCGGTACACGAATTCCCAGAACAAGGTCGCGGAGGCCGACTTCTCTTCCAACAGCGAGTATCAGATAAAGCTTGAGCAGTTGTCCAAGCAGGCATTGACCCCGCCTCTGCCGGGCACGATCCAGACACATTGGTATTACGAACGTGCCCGTGGCCAATACGACAGCGAGAAGAACCGTCGGGATGCCGCTTCACGTAAGGCCTTTGAGAAGGCCAACCCAAGCAAACAACGCATTAAAATGGTTGACGCCCCCAAATATCTTGTTTGCTGGGACGGGCAACCTCAAGTCGCCAGTCTTGGAGCCCAGAAGTGCTTCGCTAAATTCGTCAACCAGCAGTCGGCGAACAAGAGCGCGGCGGATGAGTTGAACGTCGATTTTTACAAGCAACTCGTTTGCAAGCGAATCATCTTTGATACCGTCTACAAACACATCAAGAAGGCCGAATGGTTCTTGGGAGCATACCAGGCGAACGTTGCCGAGTATGCCGTCGCCAAGTATTCCTTGGATCTGCGGCGTGCCGGTCTGTCCTGTGATTTCGACGCCATCTGGCGAAGGCAGTCCATCGACGCGCATATGCTCGGGTGCCTTCTGAAAGCGGGAGAACAGGCTTCCGAGGTGCTTAACGATCCACGTCGTCCCGTGCAGAACGTGAGCGAATGGGCGAAAAAGGATCAATGCTGGAACAATCTAAAAGGGAAGATGACCTGTCTCGATGCCGCTGACGTCGAAATCGTCATGGAAAAACCCAAACATGCCGCCACCAAACGAGTAGTGAAAGAGGATGAAGTATCGGCCGCTCCGGAACCGCGACACAAGGCATCCAACGAAGCCGTGGAAGAACTACCCACCGACAATGTTCTAGTATCCGACTGGCATGCGTTGACTCCCAAATCTCTTGAGAGACTCATCGCTTTCGCGACTCCCAAACACTATTTGAGTCCAAAGTCAAAGAGCTCCTTGGAGACGCTCATTTCCGGCGATGACCTTCCCATTAATGAGAACGCTTTGAACAATCTGCTCAAACGATGCTTGGATGCAGGCTTCCCGCTACGCGAACTGCAGGCAAAACCGCAGGTTCCGTTAAGGCCAGGAATAGATATCACTTCTGAAGACGCCAGCGTCGATGATAGACGTGATTTTCTCATGTCCATTCCAGAGCAGAACTGGCAGACCATAATTCAATGGGGGCAGAAACGCTACATGATCAACCAAGAAATGATGGCGGCGTTGGCGAGACTTTCCGAAGGACTTCAGCTGACCGACCGGCAGACCGTTCTGCTATGGCGTTTGGGCAATGACATGGTAAAGCGCGGTTTCCCCGCCTCCCTGTTCAAGCCCCGGGATCAACGGTAATATCCGACAGATGGCTCATCTATCCAATCGGCAACGACCTGCGCCATTTGCTGCGCCAGCAACGGTGGCACAGCGTTGCCGACCTGCCTGTATTGGTCAGTGCGGTTGCCCATGAAGAAGTAGTCATCCGGGAATGTCTGCAAACGCGCAGCCTCACGCACGGTCAGACTACGGCACTGAGACGGATCGGGGTGGATGAAGTAATGCCCGTCCTTGCTGATGTGAGACGTGACCGTGGTTGACGGCTGATCGGACAACTGTACATGGAACCGGTCCGCGAATACTACCTCTTTGCCCTCGACCGCGCCTTCGGCGTTCTTGTGGTTCGGCAACAGATACTTCGGGAAATCGTACAGCTTCGCACAAGTCTTATGTTCCTGCGCGTAAGCCGCGCAGAACAAATATCTATCCAGATCGGAATCCATGTGGTTGCGTGCAACATGCTCGGGCAACACACCGCTGCCTGCAAGATGGCCTCGATACCAGTCGGATAATGGATTCCGATCTTCAGCACCGATGCCATCGGCATGCTGTGCGGAAGGCAGATGCTTGCCCTCCATCACGGGTTCCAAGCTCGGCCCCAATGCGGATCCCTCCGGAGTGAGCATGAGTTTTTCCGCAGCCTTGCGGACGTATTCCTTCCAGTCAAGCTTGTCATGAACTCTGGAGGAGAATCCAGAACGGATGCGCGGCATCTCCCCTAATACTTGGTCGACCGTAATAACTGGGCGTGGAGTCATCACTCCGGGAGCGCCCTGGCCGCACCCGCTCCTGGTACCGAACAGGATGACCCTATGACGGGCCTGGGGGACGCCGAATTCGTCGGCGCGAACAATGAAATCATGAGGCCGCTCTGGATCTTTCACGACCATAGAATGCAGCTCGTATCCCAACGCCTCCATATCAGCACGGATATGTCCGAACACGCCTTCGCCGTAATTGCGCGCGGACAGCAGTCCTTTCACGTTCTCCATGACAAACGCCGTAGGCCTGAGCACTTCGATGAACCGCAGATAGCACTTGTAGAGCGTCTGCTTGACGTCCTTTTCGAGCCTGTCCTTATCATGGGTACGACGAGCGCGCCCGACGAGCGAATACGCTTGGCATGGCGGACCACCGATCAGCACGAGAGGACCGTCATACCCTTGCAAACGTTTCTTTGCCATCTCGACGAACTCATCATCACCCTCTTTGAGGGTTCCTTGGATTGCCTCGGCTTCGGCTGCAGCCCACTCTTCTGGATGAGAATCCTTCAATCTTTCGAGATTCTCACTGGAAGGAGTTCCGAGATAGTCGATGTAATCTTGGGGCAGCCGTCCATCCGCATCCATAAGACGGCGAGCGAACGCGCGCAACCTCAATGTGGCATGCGCAGTACGCTCCATCTCTATAGACATGATGGAGCGGAACACCGGCTCACCGTTTTCATCACGCAGGGAAGAGAATCCTTCGCTCATACCGCCTGGTCCCGCAAACAGGTCTATGACCGGTATTGGATCCATGGGCATAGTGAAAACTCCTTGAATTGAATGTCAACGGCTGCTCAAACCCAGGATACCAGGTAAATCGAAGTAAACTCGCGAGCATCGCAGGATACATACAAAAAGTCGCCCATACCGTATTTGGCGTACGTCACCACAACGCACACGATTTTCTACCCCGTATGGGGCGCACAATAGCGGATACACCATTCGAAAAAAGAACAGAGGGATGTCATGGGCGACAGTAACATCCCCGAAGACTGCGGCTAAAACACAGCTCTACATAGGCGCGCTACCTCGCGCCGAACAGCCGCTTAATCCTCGCAAACAGACCACCTTTCGAGGTCTTTTTCTTTTCAACCTCCTCATTGAGAGATTTGAATCTTTCCTGAGTGACACCTGGCTTGGGCGCTTCTTCCACGTCCCAAGGATCCTCAGCTTCCCATGGATCCATGGCCGCCCAAGGATCGCTTGCAGGCTTCGAAACAGGCATCGCCGTCTCACCCTTGATGAAGGCAAGCACCTGCGGCAGGTCCTGAGGCTGCACCAACACCTCACGGGCCTTGCACCCTTCGGAAGGCCCCACAACGCCACGCGACTCCAGCAAATCCATAAGACGACCAGCCTTGGCGAATCCGACACACAGCTTGCGCTGCAGCATGGATGTCGAACCGAACTGCGAGGTGACGATCAGTTCCGCCGACTGCAGAAGCAAGTCCATATCATCGCCAATGTCTTCCAGCTCAACATCGTCCGGAACGGTACCCCAGCGGATATCGAAATCATCCATATTGCCGTCGATGTTTTTATCCGGTGTAATATCCTTCTTGTTAGATACTCGGCGTGTAGCATGTCGAGTCTGAACAGTCTTCGCCCTCCGACCATCATCCGTTTTTCTTTTTCCGTTGAGGAAATCAAGCACTTCTTTGGAAGTAACCAAGAAGTTATCGTTTATGTGATGAGCAAGATACAGTCCGTGAATACCCGTCAGTCGCGATAGAGCCGTGTACAACTGGCCGAAATCCCAGCAATCCGGATAGATAATCGCCCTATCGAATGTTTGCCCCTGCGACTTATGAATGGTAATTGCCCAAGCCAATTTAAGAGGTATCTGTTCGAATGTTCCCACAACCTCTTTTTCAATGCGTCCATTAATGAGAACAGGCTTCGTGATTTTCCACTCAAAGCTCTGCACAAAAGTAGCCTCTATTCCGTCAAACCGAACTAGGGCACCTGGACCGTCACAGTTTATGACCGTTCCCAATGCGCCGTTCATGAATGTATCTTCGGAGTTGTTGACAAGAGCCATGACTCGCGCGCCAGGTTTCAGCGAAAGCTCCTCATCAGTCGGCATATCCGACTTAAGAACCTCACCGGTCACATGCGCCACGAATGTCATTTCCTCATCTTTTAAAGCATTGAGCCTCTGCATGTTTTCATCCCGCGCCTGCGCATTGGTACTGCAAAGAATGATGGAGTCAGGCAGCGGATTGACGAGAGCATGCTGCTCTATCCAACGCGCACCATTCTTGTCGCCGAATCTGCAAGCATTAAGAGCCGCAACAAAGTGCGCATCCCTTTGCCTGATCGCCTCGCAGAGTTCCACTTCCTCGAAGTTCCAGAACGCCCATTCGCTGCTTTGAAACGCAAACGCCTCTCCAACGTCGTAGCCATATTTTTCTTCCAAAAACCGCCTCTCTTCATTAGTGATGACGGGCGGAAGCTGGCAAAAATCACCAACGACCAATAATTGGCAAAGACCCTTGCCCTTCTGTTTACGTATTTTGCCGGCAATCTTCAACACTGCGGAAAGATAATCGAATAAATCCATACGGCACATGGACACTTCATCAAGAATCAACAGATCACAATCCGGAAGCGGAGAATCCGTAGGCACAAAAGGATGCGGGTCTTTCTCCAAGGTCCGTCCCGGACGAATGCAAAGGACGCGGTGCACCGTCGAACCACCCACGTTAAGCGCGGCTATACCTGTCGGAGCACATGTAATGACGTTCAAACCCGACGTTTGAGCCCATTCAATAATCCGCTCGACAATATAGGACTTGCCTGTACCAGCGAGACCCGTAAGATAAACGTTCTTGCCTTCTTTGACTAGATCAAAAGCTTTTTTCTGACCATCAGTCAAACCATGGAAATCTCTGCCAACGCTCCTTGCCGTGGACCAAATCCGCTTATATTCTTCTTGCTTCTCGGAAAGTGTTTCAAGCGCATCCGCATTGGTCTTCTCAAGCGCATCCAGAAAGGCCTTCTCCGAAACAATCTCGATGGTGGGATTATCCGCAAGTTTTAATTCCATGGCATGCTCTTGACCTTCGTTCCATAACTGCCGAAAGCCCAAGCTGCGTTACCTCTATCGCCAACGATCACATAATTGATCCTTTTTGAAGGTCCGGTCTTCGTAACACTGCCGCCAGCCTCCTCAATCATTTCAGCGGCGGTCGATTTACCGCCATACATTTCAAAATCTCCAGAAAGCACAAATCTTTTACCACTAAAAACCGGAGTCATGCAGTTCGATACCGGGTTTTTGAGCATCCTGGCGGCCCACAGGAATCTTGCCCCTTTCTCTTCGCCAACAACAGCATCATCGGAAATCCCACCAAGGAGCTTTGCAATCTGATTTACTAGAGTGTCTCCCAAGTAAGCGTACTGCTCCTCATAAAGTTTAAGCAACTGTTTAGCATCCGCCACCGCAAAGCGAGGATTATCGCCAGCGTCGGAGATGAGCTTAATGAATTCTCCCACTTGAGCGGTCTTCTCACTTACCTGCCCGTATTCGTAAGATATCGCATATCACCTCGCCAAGCATCAACCATGCAACAGAAGCTGAAAAGCCACCCTCCTATGGACGACCTCCCCATCATCCTACCAGTTTCACACTAGCGAACACATCCCCAGAAAACCGACATCCGCGAACGCGTGCTGCGCGTCGGCGGGTGGTTTTACATGTTGGGCCTACGAATTCTGGTAAGACTCATGATGCGTTGCAGACGTTGGAGCGTGCTCATTCTGATGTGCATTGCGCTCCGTTGCGGTGGTTGATGAGGCGCAGATGTTGGCGGTGCGTTGGCTGAGGAGCGTGAACGTTTGGAGTTGAAGGCGATTGAAATGCTGAAGGGACCGAAGCGTCTTGTGCAGCCGGAGCCGGTGGATCATGCTTGGTGGGATGATGGTTCCGGCGTATACAGCATCGGCTGAGGGAGCCGGTAGGCTGGGTGTGTAAATCCAGCAGAGAGGAACGTGCCATGGCGACGCGTCGTAATGATGAGCGGACGGTTGCGGGAAGGCATCGCATGATGAGGCGTGCCGACCGTGAGGTGGCCGATCCGCAGCAGGTCGAGGCGATTATCGCAACATGCAAGATCGTGAGTCTTGCATACACCGATGCGGAAGGCATCACCATCGTGCCGTTGAACTTCGGATACGTGTTCGACACGGAATCCAATCATCTCACCTTGTATTTCCATGGTTCTGCGACCGGACGCAAGATGGACGCTGTCAAGGCCGCGGACAACGCGCTTCCTGTAGCATTCGAAATGGCGACTGACTGCGAGGTGGTCGAGGGGCGCACGCTGTGCAATTGGGGCGAGGCGTTCAAGTCGATCGTTGGCAATGGTACCGCGTCCATCATCGACAATCTTGACGAGGCGCGCCAGGGGCTCGCACTGCTGATGAAACAGCAGGCCGGCATGGAACATGTGGAGTTCACCGACCAGCAGGTACGCGCCGTCACCGTATGGAAGGTGGAAGCGGACTACTTCACCGCCAAAGTGCGCGAAAAGCCCCAGCCGCATATGCACTGAACCCCGAGGCGGTGGTGCTATCATCCCCGGCAAAAGGGCTAATCTGGTAATGGTAAATCTCAACCGTCAGTTTGTTGTCGATGCGAATGCGTTGTTGGGACGCAATCCCATTATTGCGTTCGATGGTGCCAAACTGGATGGCGTGATTTCCCGCACGATCATTGGCGGCAGACCGTAGATTTCGACGGCAACTACGGCCAGTTCTGCCGAGCGGATGTTGAAACCGAAACGGCATGGTTTCCAGTTCAAACGACACACACCACAAACACAAGCAGTGAGACGGTATCGACGATACGTTTCCCGATGCATCCATTTCTGGGAATCATGGACGACCACCGCCAGTAATCAGCGTCCAAGCTCCATTCCACCTGCAGATTATGGTGGCAATATCGATTTACGCAATCTCACCGTTGAATCCACGCTATTTCTGCCAGTACAGATTGAAGGCGCAGGATTATACATCGGCAATCCGCATTTTACCCAAGGCAATGGCGAAGTGTCGCTCACCGCATTGGAAGCGTCACTCAGAGCTACACTTCGCGCGCAGGTAGTGCCAACAGCCGAAGCCAAACGGACTGTTCGGACGCACGGATCTGCCATTTGCGATCAGTCATGGCACACTGATTCCAATGGGTTTCAGCAGTACGCTGGATGACGCATTATCGCAAAGCGTCGAACACGCCATCGATATGATTACCGCCATGTTCGAGATGCCACGTCAACAAGTGTACCTGCTGCTGTCGGCCGCCATCGACTTCGACGTGACGCAAGCCGTTGACATCACCAAAGGCGTTCACGGTCTGATTGATCTGTCGATGTTTCAACAACTGCCCGATTATGAACGGACGATACGCGACATTGGAAACAGCAGATGGACTGCCATGCGGCGCATGCCTTATTGGCCCAGCAGGCTCAGACAAGTCACTGGTTGATCTCGCCAAAGAACTCTATAAGGGAATGGAATAACAGATGGTTTCCTCAACAAACAATCATGCAGCAAGATAGCAACACCACCCAGGCGACGGATCGCACCAAAAGGGACGCTCTCTCCTTTGGCGCGAAGCAAATCGCAATCATGACTGAAGTGGAACTCATCGCCGGTTCCCTACATTGCCTATGTTGACGATCATGCCGTTGGCGTGGCTGATCTACCTGTGTTTCCGCCGTATCATCCATCCGACTCGCATATAACCGTCCATACGGGAATCCGCGAACGCAAGTAAATGTCGATTCCGTCAATCGCCGACCGCAAGAGGCGTTCATGGAGCGGCGGATTTCCTTATAT
>OLNL01002749.1_pt1 | contig 12952 bp, 10 predicted proteins | sample 1672181 | NCBI WGS metagenome assembly OLNL01 (sample SAMEA3136656, study PRJEB25190) | human gut metagenome | biome: human gut; feature: human-associated habitat; material: faeces | place: Austria | collected 2013
TCCGTGCGGCTCGGAGGCATCAGCGGTGCGGGCAACGCGCTCGTGAGGAAGCTGGCCGTTGAGGGTTCATGGTGCTACGCCGCGGCACGGCACCAGCCGAAGCTCATGCCAAGGGACACGGGCGTGCCCCTCGAGATAAGGATGCACGGGAGGAAGGGGTCCGAGCGGCTCCTGCGGCGGCGCGAGGAGATGCTCGCCCGCGGCATGCCCGCGGCGAAGGCCAACGCGGCCACCGCGGCCGAGCTCGTGAGGTGGCTTTGGGCCCTCGGCATGATGTGCCGGGAGGGCGCGGAATAGACATAGCCCCCGTCCCGGCGAGCCGGGCGGCCTTCGGGGATACCCCCTATTTCGCTGTGCGCGCGGAGCCCTCCGCATGCGCCTCGACAGACTTGGGGAACCCCGCCGAAGGAATGGAGTGCGGGCCGACAGAACGGTATCCGCGGATATGAGACTGAGCCGAAGGCGTCGATGACATGCCGGGGGCGGACCGGGACGGGTTAACGGCAGGCCCCGCCGACCGATTGCAAGCGGTCGGCGGGGCCATTGTGGCTCTTGACAGCGGATTGGGTCATATGAGCGAGCAGCAGCATGCTGCACTGGGCGGCCACCATGGTGGAGCCGTCGTTGAGCACCTTGCCGGCGGGCATGCGACGGTTCATGGAAGCCGTGAAGTTCTTGGCGGTGGTGCCGGCAACCATGATGCCCATAACGCCCATGGTGAAGTTGTACAGCTTGTTGCACCAGTCGATGAGCGGCTGGGGCAGCGTGATGCCAACTACGCCGGGAAGGGTGGCAATCAACAGGAAGATCGAAGAGGTGAGGACAATGGGCATGCACCCAAGGAATCCGTCCTTGATGGCCTGGAGGTAGATGTTCCTCGAGATCTTCTCAAAGAACGGTTGATGCTTTTCGAGCATCTTTACGATGGCGTCCATAGAGCTCCTTTGCTACTTGATGCGCGATGCATGTGGATGGAACTGGTCGTCGATGGATGGTCAGGACTGCCCGGAAACCTTCCTGCTTAAGGAAGGCATTGTGAAATGACAACGTTGTCATTTCGTTAATGACAACGTAAGACATTTTTGGAAGAGCAACAAGGATTTACGGGTGAGTGGTCGATATTGTCCGATAAACGGCTGATTTATCAGTCAGGCAGGTAGTGTATGCTAGAACGCAAAAAACAAGCGATAGAGAACCGAGTGGAGAAGCAGTGGCAACGATGGACAAGAAAAACGTCTCGATGAACGATGTGGCGATTGCCGCGGGTGTTTCTCTCAAGACGGTGTCGCGCGTGATCAACGATCCCGATAGCGTGCGCGAGTCGACGCGCGATAGGGTCCATGCTGCCATGGAGGCGCTTGGGTTCCGGGCGAACTTTGCCGCGCGTTCACTCAAGTTGGGCCGTTACGGGTGCATCGGCGTCGTGCTGTTCCACTTGTCGGGCGGCGCCGTGGACATGATTGACGGAATCGCCGATGCGGCCGAAGAGCGAGGCTTTGCGCTCACGATGATCAAAAAGCGGGCGGGGGAGAAGATGACCCTTGCCGAAGCGGCGCGCAGGATGTCGCAGCTTCCCGTCGACGGCATGATCTTCAACCTGCGTCAAATGGTCGATGACTTTGATACCTTTGAGGCGCCGAAAGACCTCAAGACGGTGATTATCACGCCGATGGAACATCCTACCTGCTCTACCGTTAGTGACGATCAAGAGGACGGTGCGCGCATGGCGTGCGAGTACTTCTTAAATCGCGGGCACAAGAACGTGTATTTCGTTTCTGGTAAAAAAGAGTCGCTGTCGAGCCAGTGCCGTATGAAAGGTTGGCGTGCAGCACTCGAGACGCGTGGCATTGAGCCGCCCGAGCCTCTGCAAGGTGATTGGAATGCGGATAGTGGCTATGCCGCGGGCCTTGTGCTTGCCGATAAACCCGATTGCACGGCGGTCCTCGCTGCTAACGACTGCATGGCAAACGGCGTTATGATGGCCCTGCGTGACAAAGGGCTCAGTGTGCCCGACGACGTGTCCGTGATCGGCTTCGATGATGAGCTCTACAAGACGATTCCCAACTCGATTCTGACGTCGGTGAAGTTTCGTCACCGCGAGCTGGGCATCCGTGCACTTAACGAGGTCGTCGCAGGTCTTGAGGCTCCGAGCTCCAGAAGCCGCACGCTTGTGTCGGGCGTGCTGGTCGAGCGTTCCAGCGTAAAGGACCTGCGGGCGTAGACGTGCTCGGCTCGTTCATCTCAATCTGTAACAGTTAGGACCGAAATACTCGGCTAGATGTTACAGATCGAGATTGAGAGGATTGTCCTGTGCGTTTATCTCAATCTGTAACAACCAGACGTCCAAAACCGGTTTTAGTGTTACAGATTTAGACAATTCGGCCCCGTCTTCCCGGTTTGTCTTGATTTGTAACAGCCAGGGACCAAAAACTCGGCTAGATGTTACAGATCGAGACAAACGGCCCCCCCAGCCGAACAAAAACAAAAGGCCGGGGGCGGCGCGCCGTGTGACGTGCCACCCCCGGCTGAGAAATGGGGACAGGTTATGTGAGCGGGGCAATTCCGCTGGTCGCCAGCCGCTAGTCCAGACGACGGGTCTGCGCCACGTGCTTGTACCAGTAGGCGCTTGCCTTGGGCGTGCGCTTCTGGGTTTCAAAGTCAACGTAGAAGAAGCCATAGCGCTTGTTGTAACCATTGGTCCAGGAGAACTGATCCTGCAGACTCCACAGGAAGTAGCCGCCCACGTTGACGCCCACCTCCATGGCCTTGAGCAGCCAGCGCAAGTGCTGCTCGATGTAGTCGATGCGCGGCTGGTCGTCCACAAAACCGTCCTTGTAGGGATCCTTGTAGCCCATGCCGTTTTCTGTAATGAAGATCTGCTTGTAGTTGGGGTAGCGCTGCTTAATGTAGACGAGCAGATCGAACAGGCCCTCGGGATAGATGATCCAGTCCCAGTCGGTGGTGGGGATGCCAGGCTTGTTCACGTGCTCGCCAATACCCTTAACGCGCCAGCGGCCGGTGCCCTTCTCGCCCGTACCGTTGTGGTGCAGGTCGTTCTCGCCGTCGTAAGCCTTCAAGAAGCGGCACTGGTAGTTGTTGACGCCCAGATAGTCGTTGTAGAGCGCGGCCTCGCGCATAATCTCGAGGTCCTCGTCCAGGATCTCGATGGTGCCACCCGAGACGGCAGCCAGACGGTTGGCGCACTCGAGGGTGTCGGGCGCGTAGTCGCCGCGGAAGGTGGCGTCGAGCAAGAACTGGTTCTGCAACACGTGCTCGTTGTTGGCGGCTTTGATGTCGGCGGGGTCGTTCTCGTTGAGCGGATACTTAAACTCCAACGACTGAATGACGCCGATCTTGCCCTTAAAACCGCCGTTGTGGAAGGCCAGTACGGCCTTGGCGTGGGCGAGCATCATGTTGTGCTCGCACTGGAAAGCCTCGGCCAGATGCGCCTTGACGCCGCCGGGGAAGGTGCCCTCGATGTAGGTGTTGGAGGCATCGGCCCAAATCTCGTTAAAGGTGAACCAGTAGGTCACCTGGTCGGCGTACTCCTTAAAGCAGAAGGTGGCAAAGTCCACAAAGGCATCGATGGTCTCGCGGTTGAGGAAGTCGCCCTTCTCAAAGAGGGCAAGCGGCGTGTCGAAGTGATGCAGCGTGACAAACGGCTCAACGTGGTGCTTGTGGCACTCGGCGAAGAGATCGTGGTAGAACTGCACGCCCTCGGGGTTGATCTCGCCGGTGCCGTTGGGGAAGATGCGGCTCCAGGCAATGGAGAGGCGAATGCCGTTGATGCCGAACTCCTCGCACAGCTCCAGATCGACGGGGTACTGGTTGTAGAAGTCCGAAGCGGGATCGGGGGAAAAGCGCCCCTGGGCCTCCAGGAAGTCGTCCCAGGCAACCTTGCCTTTACCGTGGGTGCGGGTCTCGCCCTCTACCTGGTAGGCAGCAGTGGCGCCGCCAAAGACAAAGTCCTCGGGAAACTGCGCAGGCGGGTTGGTGACGCTAGCAGGGTTAACGGACATGGTGATCCAATCGTCTAAATCGAAGGGCCAGCCGGTCTTGGATGGTCGGCTGGCCCTGTGCGTTACTTACTTCGAGAGTTGCTCGCTTACGAAGGCGAGAGACTTATCGCCGTTCTGGGAAAGCTCAATGTACTGCTTACCGCGGCAGGCGACGCACTTGTTGCCCACGCGCTCGCAGTCCTTCTGCAGGTCGGCCAGGTAGCTTGCGGCCTGCGGGGCCAGGACGATCAGATCGAAGTCGGGGAGCATGTCCACGTGGTTGCCATAGGCCTCGGCAGCGGTTTCAAGATTGATGCCGCGCTCCTTGGCGGCCTTGGCCAGCGCGTTGGCGAGCAGGCCCGAGGTACCGCCACCCTGGCAGAGCACGAGCACGCGTTTGCCGTTGAGGTCGCTGGTGGCCGTTGCCTCGGCAGCGGGTGCTGCGGAAGCGGCGGGAGCGCCGGCTTCCACGGCCTCGGCAGCAGCGCCGGCGGCAACGCTCTTGGCGTCGGCCTTGCCCTGGAAGGCATCGTTGAGCTTGGCGGCCTTCTCGGCGTTCTTGGCGGCGAGCTCCTCCTGGGAAATCTCGGCCTCCTCGGCGCACTTCTGGGCGTCATAGGCACGGAAGAACGGATAGTACAGAACGAAGTCGACGACCAGGATAAGGGCGAGCATCACAAAGGCGAGCGGCTGGAAGCCCAGGCCCATGATGGTGCCGATGGGGCCGGGGACGGTCCAAGGCAGGGTGTACATAAAGCCGTTCATGCCCAAGAAGTCGATAAAGATCTTGAGGATCCAGATGTTGGCGATCGGGGCAAAGACAAACGGGACAAAGAAGACGGGGTTGAGCACGATAGGCGCGGCGAACAGCAGCGGCTCGTTGACGGCAAAGCACACGGGGACGATGGCGGCCTTACCGACAGCGCGCATCTCCTGGGACTTGGCCAGGAAGCAGAACATAAAGACCAGGACGAGCGTGGCGCCGGTGCCGCCCATGCAGACGACGAAGTACTGGGCACCCTGGGTCAGGACAGCGGAAGCGTGCTGGCCGGCCTGGAACGCAGCCAGGTTGTCGGTCATGTTGGAAACGAGGGCGGCGGCGATGGCGGGCTCGACGATCGAGGGGCCGTGGACGCCCACGAACCAGAACAGGCTCATGGCGCCGTAAATCACAGCAAGGCCGATGTAGCCGTCGGCAGCGGTGAACAGGGGCTGGAACACCTGGATGACGCCCTGGGCAAAGCAGAAGCCAAAGGCAGCGCGGAAGACGATGTCAAAGACCCAAAAGACGGTGATGCAGACGGAGAAGGGGATGATGTCCTTAAAGGTCTGCGAGATGTTGGGCGGAACCTGCTCGGGCATCTTGACGGTGATGTTGCGCTTGATAAAGAACTTGTAGATGATGCCGGTCACAAATGCAGCGATGAAGGCGGTCAGCAGGCCCTTGGAACCAAGGTAGGTGGTGTTGAAGCCACTGGCGGCATCCGTGGCGATGGTGTCGCTCGAAAGGAGCAAGAAGCCGATGATGGCCGCGCACATGCACGAGATAAAGTTGATCTGGTTATTCTTGGGCAGATCGCGGTTCTGGGCGTCGGCGAAATGCTTGGCCGTGGTAGCGGCGCAGGCGATGGCCAGGATGCCCATGGAGTAGTTGTAGCACTTCCACAGGGCGTTGTTGATGTCATCGGGCCAGTAGAAACCCCAGATGTTGGGGACCGAGGCTACCAGGCAGAAGATGGACGAGAAGATGATGATGGGGATGACGGAGATAAAACCGTCGCGGATCGCCTTGAGGTACTTGTTGCGGGCGATCGCGTTGAAAAAGGGCTGGCCCTTTTCGATGGTGGCGATGAGTTGCTCCATGCAAAGCTCCTAAGAGTCGGTGGGTTAGCAACGATGGTAGCTTTTGACGTTTGGTTGCCAAAATGTTGACGTTGCCATTTTGTGACACAAAATAAGACGCGAACCGATGGCCCCTGTGCCTGCGGACCGTCGATTTCTTGTGCGTAAACGTTTGAGCCGCCCGGTGGCTCTGTGTTTGCACAATGGCAACGTTAACATTTGGGCGATAAAAGCCGTTCGGGGAAGCAAAAATGTCGGTGAACGGTAGGTTTTGGGTGGTGAGCGTATGGTGGGGGAGGCGTTAGATATACTTGAAGACGTTTCATTTGACTGCGTAGGGTGCCACCAATGGCATCGTTGACATAGAAAGATCGACCTATGGCCGCTGTTAAAAAATCGGTTTCCGTTAAGGATGTGGCGCGCCTCGCGGGCGTCTCAGAACAGACGGTCTCGCGCACCGTCCACGATTCGCCCAGCGTGCGCCCCGAGACCAAGGAGCGCGTGCGTGCCGCCATGCGCGAGCTGGGGTATCGCCCCAATTTTGCCGGTCGATCGCTGCGCCGCGGCAAGTTTAAGACCGTCGGCGTCGCCATGTTCAACATTACCGGTACCGGCAACCTCGACCGTATGGAGGGCTTTGCCGCCGCCGCCGATAAGCACGGCTACGCCATTACCCTCACTAAAGTAGATGGACATCCGTATACCCTCGAGAGCGCATCGTCGCGCATGAGCGCACTGCCGGTGGATGGCATGGTTGTGATCATGAATCGCATGCCGGCGGACTTTGGCACCTTTGAGCCGCTGCCTGGTATGCAGACGGTGCTCGTTACCATGCTGGAGCACCCGCTGTGCTCGACGGTCGATAACGATCAGTTCGATTGTTCGCGCCAGGTTGTCGAGTACTTGCTGGGGCAGGGACACAAGACCGTGCACTTTATCTCGTGTCCCGAACGCTCGCTTTCGGGCATGCAGCGCGAGGAGGGCTGGCGCGAGACATTGCGCGCGCATGGTATTGAGCTGCCGCGACTCATCCGTGGCGACTGGACGGCGCGGAGTGGATATGCCGCAGGCCAGGCTCTGGCGGACGATCCGACCTGTACTGCCATCTATGCCTCCAATGACGCCATGGCCTACGGCTGCATTCGCGGACTCGAGTCGCGCGGAAGGCGTGTGCCCGAGGACGTGAGCGTGGTGGGGGTTGATGATAGTCTGGGCGACATCGTGCCCGATCGTCGCCTGACCACCGTGCGCTTTGACAACAAGCGTGTCGGCATGTGGGCAGTCGACAAGATCGCCGGCGCCGAGGGAGTTGCGTCTGGCGTGGAGCACATGCTGATCCCCGGCGTGCTCGTAGAGGGCGATACGGTGCGCGTTTTGCGTTAGGGCGCGGTCCTGTTTGGGTTTCCGTTAGTCATGTTTGATATTGTTCGAAATGGTTTGGAAACCGTTCGCGGGTTAAAAGTGACCGTTCATAGCTCGAAATTACGTTTTGTATTGTTCTTTATTGTTTGAATGTTAATGTTTCTGTCATACACAGCGCAGCGCGGATGCCCGGACGCGATGCTCTCCGTTGGTTCATATGTGAAAGGAACGCAATATGGCAACCAAAGAAGAAATCTCGATGGTTGGATTCGAGATTGTCGCATACGCAGGTGACGCCCAGACCGATCTGCTTGCAGCGCTCGATGCTGCTCGCGAGGGTGACTTTGAGAAGGCCGAACAACTGCACAAGGATGCCAGCGATGCACTTATCGGCGCCCACGACACGCAGACCAAGCTGCTTTCGCAGGAGGCCGGCGGCGGCGAGATGGAGATGACCTTCATCATGGCTCACGCTCAGGACACCCTCATGACCACTATGATCTTGGAGAAGCAGGCCCGCTTTACCATCGATGCCTACAAGCGCATCGCCGAGCTCGAGGCCAAGCTCGCCTAACGAGCCCTCACAACCAAGCCCCTTCCAAAAGTCCTGCCGCTACCCGCAGCAGGGCTTTTTCTGTCCTCCTCCAAGTTGCGGTGAAATAGGGGCTGACGGCCCAAAATGATCCGTTCTCCTCCGTCCCCAGGGGATCGGTTGGCAGCGTCGCCACGAAACTGGCGCATCTACTACGTTTAACCCGATACCCCCGAACACACCTGCGTTTCATGAAAAACTGCAAGCGTTCTACCTGTGGTTTTGTTTTTACGCCACGGGGCATGGTCGGAGATAGGCGGTTAAACGTAGTAGATGGGCCCATTTCATGGCGGGCAGGCCATGCAGCAGTCTGTTGCGCCTCTTGCCGTTCGGTTTTTCGCTGGGTGGGTATACTTCCATCCGCAATACAGGCCGGAATGAGGAGGTATCCAAATGCCGGACAACGGATCGATTCAAAAGAGAGACGCGAGCGAGATGGCTCATGGGCGTCCTGTCCAGATAACCGAGCAAACAACGGTGACCGAGCTGCAGCCCAGCCTATCCGATGTCGTGTGCGCAAACAAAAAACTGCAGATTGGCCTCATCGTTGCGCTCGTGGTACTGGCGCTGCTGTCGGGGTTTGTGGCTCGTCCGCATTTTGCCGATACCAAGACTTGGGACTCTACCGTCGAGGTCATCGATCAAAAGAAGGGCAATGTATTGGCGCTCACGACCTCGTGCGTCGCCCTATCTGCGGGCATTACCGCGCTGCCGGGTGATACGGGAACGCCGGTTGCCGAGCAGCTCGCACAGCTTTCGGGTAATCTTGGTATCGTGCTTGCCGTGCTATACCTAGAGAAATATTTACTCACGATTTTGTGGTCGGTTGGCCTGGGCATCCTGATCCCGTTTGCGCTGGTGCTCTTTGCAGCGTCGCTTGGCATTCACGGACGCTGGAGCACGAGCACGGTCATTCGTCGCGTGGCAACGCGTGTGCTGGTGGTCGCCATCATTAGCATGGTGTTGGTGCCCGCGAGCGTATGGGTGTCGCAGAAGGTTGATGAAACGTATCGAGTGAGCATCGAGGCGGCCGAGCAAAAGGCGACTGACGCTGCGAGTGCGGCAGATAGCGATAGCTCCAAAGCAAACAAGAAAAAGACTGAGTCCGCAGAGTCCAAGAACGTGCTTGAACAGCTTGCCGACGGTGCCTCGGGTCTCGTCACGACGGTGACCAGCGGCGCCAAGCAGATGACCGATGAGATTGTGCAGCAGGTGACCGACCTGATCGAAGGCGTCATCGTGATGATAGTGACCTCGTGCGTTATCCCATTGCTGGTGCTCGCGGCGTTTTTGTGGCTGGGGCACACACTGCTGGGGATTGATATTTCCGGGCCGACGAATTATTTGACGGGCCGCTTTCTGGGCAATCCGTCCAAGCATGCCAAGAAGGGCGGGCAGTCCTAGTAGCTAAAGCTGCCGTATATACCGGGGCATACCGCCGAAGGCGGCTGAGACACGTTCTCGGCCGCCCTTTTGTTTGTTGAACACATGGTTGCTACGCCCGCGCCCGGTCCAAACGGTCAGCAATCATCCGTGAACGGTATTTGTTCAAAAAAGAACAAAGATAAACAAAAAGTTGTTGCAGTTACTGTTCGAATGTGTTCAAATAAACATGAACAGTGAAGAATCGCACATTCAGATGCCCGGACCTGAACGAGATTCAACACTTCCAAACAGAAACTACGCACCTGCGTATCTCTCAAGGAGGATGTCATGAGGGTTGTAATCGCTTCCGATGCCGACGGTATGTCGATGAAGGAATCCATCAAGGAGATGCTCATCGCCGATGGTCACGAGGTCGTCGACTATTCCGAGACCCCTGCCGCGGACTTTGTCGATTCCGCTACCGCCGTTGCCAAGGACCTGCTGGAGCACAAGGATTCCCAGGGCTTCGCATTCGATAAGTACGGTGTCGGCTCCTATATGGCCGCCGTCAAGATCAAGGGCATGGTCGTCGCTAACATTTCCGACGAGCGTTCCGCCTACATGACCCGCGAGCACAACGGCTCGCGCATGGTCACCATGGGCCCGGGCGTTGTGGGCACCGAGGTCGCCAAGAAGATCGCCCGCGAGTTCCTGCGTGCACAGTACGCCGGCGGCCGTCACCAGATCCGTGTCGACATGCTCAACAAGATGGCCTAACGAGAGCCACCGAGAACTCGAACTTCTACCTCAACTTGTGAATTCAGACGAAAGGACGTTCTGATGAAGAAGACCATCGCAATCGGTTGCGACCATATCGTTACGGACGAGAAGATCTATCTGGCCGACCGCCTGGAGCAGGCTGGCTACAAGGTGCTCGACTGCGGCACCTACAGCCACACCCGTACGCACTATCCCATCTACGGCAAGGCCGTGGGCGAGGCTGTTGCCAGCGGCAAGGCCGACTTTGGCGTGGCCCTGTGCGGCACCGGCATCGGCATCACCAACGCCGTCAACAAGGTTCCCGGCGCCCGCTGTGCCCTGGTTCGCGACATGACCTCTGCCCTGTATGCCCGTCGCGAGCTCAACGCCAACATCGTGGGCTTTGGCGGCAAGATCACCGGTGAGTTCCTGATGGCCGATATCATGCTTGCCTTCCTGGAGGAGCCCTACGAGAAGACCCCCGAGCACGATGCCCTGATCGCCAAGATCGATGCCTGCAATAAGGCCGACGCCGAGGCTCAGGCTGACCCACACTTCTTTGACGAGTTCCTGGAGAAGTGGGACCGCGGCGAATACCACGACTAATTAGGTTCCGGCGTTCTACCGAACGCCGGACCGGCCGACGCTGCGAAGCCATCTGGCGGGCAATCTGCCGTTCAGCTTCGACGGCATGACCAGAAGGTCAATGCCGCCTCGCTTCACGGCACCTTGCCTCGCCAGCTGGCTTCTCGCTGACGTTGGGTGTACCTGTGGGGTTACCGCTGTTGTTGCGAAGCTTTCTGGTTCAGTAAGCTGCTCCGATAACACGTTTGCTTGCTTGGCTTGAGTGCTTCGCTCTTGGCGGTACCCGGCATTCTGCAGCTTTTCAATTGACGGCTCGCGTTTCTGTGAGGGGGCGCGGGCCGGTTTTCTATCAGCCCTATTGACTTGGTGGGCTGTCGTAAGAAAGGGAAGGCTCCTATGGAGTTTGTTCTTGATAACGGTTCTATCCGCGTGGCACTGAGCACGGCGGGCGGGTCGTTCACTTCTATTGCGGCCAACGGCCGTGAGTACCTGTGGCAGGGTGATCCGGCAGTCTGGTCGGGCCAGGCCCCCATTTGCTTCCCGATCTGCGGTGGCCTTCGTGACGGCCACGCAATGACCATGGGCGGCCGCGAGGTAAAGCTCGCCCGCCACGGCTTTGCGCGCAAGCAGGAGTGGAAGCTCGAGGAACAGAGCGACAACATGGTTGCGCTGAGCTTAAGCTCTGCCGACCATGCCGAGTTGCTCGAGCAGTACCCGTATCCGTTTAAGATCGTTGCTCGTTACACGATCGATTCGGAAAAGGTTGCCGTGTCGTACGAGGTGACCAATGAGGGCACCGAGGACATGCCGTTCTTTGTGGGCGGTCACCCCGGCTTTAAGTGCCCGCTCGACGAGGGCGAGTCCTATGACGACTACGAGCTTCGTTTTGAGCAGCGTGAGGCCACCGACCTCTGCACTGCCGTTCCCTCGACGGGCCTGATTGATGTTGAGCATCGCAGCAAGAACCCGATGGTTGGCCATGACCTGCCGCTGACCCACGAACTCTTTGACTTTGCGGAGACCATCTTTGACGTGCTCGAGAGCCGCGTGGTTACGCTGACCAAGAAGACCGAGGACAAGGGCGTGCGCCTGACGTTCCCCGATATGCCGTACCTGATTGTGTGGAGCAAGCCCGAGGGTGACTTTGTGGCCGTGGAACCGTGGGGCGGCCTGTCCACCTGCTCCGACGAGGACGATATTCTGGAGCACAAGCGCGGCTGCCTGGTGGCCAAGCCGGGGGAGACCGTCACCCGCGGCTTTGAGATCGAGATCCTTTAACGAGCTATCGTATGTTTGGGGCCGCGCGTGTCGTGCCCCGGAAACAGGAGTTCAATATGATTCTGACCGTTACCATGAACCCGTCGATTGATACGCGCTATCAGCTCGATAAGCTGGTCATCGACGATGTTAACCGGGTGACGCCCGAAAAGACCGCTGGCGGCAAGGGCCTCAACGTGAGCCGCGTGCTGCTGCAGCTGGGCGACGACGTGCTCGCGACTGGCCTGCTTGGCGGTCACATGGGTGCCTATATGGCCGAGCTCATGGATGCCGACGGCGTCAAGAACGACTTTGTGCCTATTGCCGGCGAGACGCGCATTTGCCTGAATATTCTGCACGAGGGCAATCAGACCGAGCTTTTGGAGAGCGGCCCGCAGATCGCCCCGGCCGAGCTGGAGGCCTTTACGGCCAGGTTCGCCGAGCTTGCAGCGAAGGCGGACGTTGTGACGCTTTCGGGCTCGCTGCCGCGTGGCATCGATGCTGGCTACTATGCTGAGCTCGTCAAGATCGCCGAAGAGGCGGGCGCCAAGGTGCTGCTCGACACCTCGGGCGCATCGCTGGAGGCCGCGCTGGAGTCCGACGCTAAGCCCGAGCTCGTAAAGCCCAACCTGACCGAGATTAACGGCCTGCTGGGTACGTCCTTTACGACCGATGATGTCGATGCCCTGCGCGAGGCGCTTGCCGCCGATGACCGTTTTGCCGGTATCCCCTGGGTTGTCGTTTCGATGGGCGCTGCCGGTTCGGTGGGCTTCCATGAGGGCCGCGCGTTCCGCGCCAAGACGCCCGCGATTGCGGCTGTGAACGCGACGGGTTCCGGTGACTCGACCATCGCCGGCTTTGCGCATGCCATTGCTGCTGGTGCCGACGACGTCACGGTGCTCAAGACCGCCAATACCTGCGGCAAGCTCAACGCCATGGATCCCAAGACCGGCCACCTGGTCATGGACCGCTGGGACGAGGTCTACAACAGCGTAGAGGTAACCGAACTTTAGAGTTACGGCGTACCGAACAAAACGAGAGTGGATAATCTCCCATTTTGGGCTCGCAAGCGGGCTTAGAGTGGGAGATTTTCCACTCTCATGAGAGGCAGCTAATTTGGGACGGGGCTATTTTGACTACTTCTAGATGCAAAGGGGACTGCGGACAAAAAGTTGGACCATCAGGTCCGGTT
>OLNL01002754.1_pt1 | contig 12925 bp, 12 predicted proteins | sample 1672181 | NCBI WGS metagenome assembly OLNL01 (sample SAMEA3136656, study PRJEB25190) | human gut metagenome | biome: human gut; feature: human-associated habitat; material: faeces | place: Austria | collected 2013
ACCAGTGATTTATGCATTTTCGGCCCGCTGCAGCACGGTTTTATGCAGTAGGTTGCCAGGGCGCGCCCTGGCTCGGGGGATGCTGCGGCCCCCATATCTCTTTAACTTGATTATACGTACACAATTCGCCAAACCCACGATAGGAGTACCTATGACCGAGTACGATTGCTTCGAGCACCAGGCGGCTTATATCAAGCTGGTTGATTGCCGCCATACTGCCCATGTCACCCTGTGCCAGCACACGCCGCCCACGGAGCCGCGCATAGACCGCATCAACGATGATTTCTACTACGTCCGCAGTACGTCGGAGATAAGGCCCTACCAACATGGCGAGACAGGCACCAAGTCCGATCACATGCGCAGCATCAAGCGAGCTTTCAATTCGCTGAAAAAGCTGATCAACTGCAACTACGACACGCCGGAGCATGTGCGTTTTATCACGCTCACCTATGCGGACAATATGCAGGATAACAGCCGCATCAGCGGAGATTGGAGGCGCTTCGTGCGCCGCATGCAAGGAGCCTATGGCCGTTTCCGCTGGCTCTACGTCAAGGAGCAGCAGGCGCGCGGCGCCTGGCATCTGCACGCGCTCCTGTTTTTCGACGCGCCCGCCCCGTATATGCCCAACAACGATCACGACCACCCAGTGCGCGATATGTGGGGCCATGGCTGGGTGACCGTCGAGGCCGTGCGCAAGGACGCCAACAACCTTGGCAACTACCTGTGCGCCTACCTCACCGATGACAAAGACACGGGTATCAAGGGCGCCCGCCTGCTCAACTATGAGGCCGGGGTGCGCCTCTACAACTGTTCCCGCGATATCATCCGGCCCATCGAGCGCTCGATCAGCTTTGAGGATTATAAAAAACTCATCGCCGATGACTACGTGCAAGAGTTGTCTAGCCGTGATAGTATTGTGCGGTTGAAAACAGGCCGTGACCTGCATGTTCGGTATAAATTGTACCGAATCGACCATGAATAATATTCATGAAGAAACGGTGTAGAATGCAAATTTACGGCCCATATGTTATCAATAATTCTGTTGTACCTATGGGGAAGTGCCGGGGTTAATTGACAGGGCAAAGTTTGAATGGTGTCAAGTTTCGGTGAAGTTGTTACTTCACTCTGGCAATCCCACGTGAGGGGATATTCGAGGTTGTTACTTTGCTCTGTCAAGCTGCGGAGACGGCCATTTTCGGGCCCTTTTTGGTCGGTTTAAGCATACGCGGATCTAAGCCCCTGTCAAACGATGTGTCAGACTTAAGTTTGACTTCAAGGGCCTGCATCTTCCTATTCGGTTGTGTTCCCCTCGGGCGCATCGTCGTTATTTCGCTTCTTATCGTCACGTCAGGCAAATCTATCGCTCTGAACTGGTAAAACTCCTGAGAGCCTTTCTAAGGCCCCGTTTTGGTTTCGGACGGCTTCCAGGTCGTCCTTTTCGCCGTTCTCTAGCGCAGCCCCAGCTCCTTGAGGAGGCTCGGGCACAAAATCACGCCGTCCGGCTCGACGCGCTGGATCGCCAGGCCGTCGAGAAGGTCTTCCGGCAGCACCTGGCTGGCCAGCGCGATCGGAGCCAAGCCGCCGAGCACGGGGCGCGCGTACGAGTTCACATGGCTGCACACGATGGAAAGCTCGTAATTGGTGAGGCCTTCCAGGGACGTTCCCTTGGGCAGGATCTTGCGCAGCTCGACGTGGTTCTTCTCGCAGCGGCCTTTCTGCCCGGACTGCAGCGGGTCGCAGTAGTAGACGCTGCAGCGCTTCCCGCCGTCTATGCTCGTCTCGATCTTCTCGGGGTCCAGGAACTCGTGGCCGCGGTCGGTGAGGATGATGCCGAAGTGCTTCCTGAACTCCTCTTTGCCGCAGAGTATCTCGATGTGGTCGAGGACGCGGCCGACGCATTCCTGCGTTTGCGCGGGCATGAGGATCATCAGCTGGAAGCAGTACCGGCGGAACAGCAGCGTGAGGATCGCTTTCTCGTCGCTCTTCTTTCCCTCGACGCAGTCCATCTCCACGGCCGACATCTGGACGTCGCTGGGCAGCTTCTGGAAGTCCTCGTAGGTGTGTCCCTGCAGGTCGGTCTTGAAAGGCAGGGTCTTCCCGCGCTTCTTGCGGGGCTTGTAGCGCATCTTCTTGGGCAGGTTGAGGTTGCAGATGTCGAGGACGCCCAGGTTGATGTAGCGGTAGAAGGTGCGGTAGCTGACGGGGAACTCGCCGCGATGCGTCTGCCAGATGTGCTCGAGGCTCTGCCCCTTCTTGAGGAGCGGCTTGATCACGCCCACCATCTCCTCGAGCTGCTCCGGGGTGCAGTTCACCCCTTGCCGGGAGTCCACGCTGGACCAGCGCGCCTCCTCCTCGGCGAGCCTCGCGTCGTAGAACCAGTTCGGATACTGGCAGCCTATCGCGAGGCGGGTCCTGCGGCCGTTGCAGACGTAGGGAGCCCTCTCGAGCTTCGGGCAGTCCTCGATCATCTCGAACTTGTCGCAGAGCCTGTTGCAGACGGCGTGCGAGCACCTCGCGCACTTCGAATGGCAGTCGATCCCGCAGATGCCGATCACGTCGCAGGTCGACTTGAACCTGCACAGGTTCTTCTCCCCGAAGCTCCTGTAATGCGGGCTGTCCTGCGTCCGGTGGCGCTTGACCTCGTTGGCGACGGTCGGCCAGCTGACTTTCAGGTGCGATGCGATGGAGTTGAGGCTCTCCCCGTCGTGGAGACGGTCCTCGATGTCCCGCCTGTCCTTCATGGTCAGGTGTCCGCCTTGTTTCTTGGGCATGCTGGAGCACCTCCTTCCGGCGCCCAAGGAGGAATGCCAGCATAGCAAGCGGAAACATGGCATGGCTAGTCAGTTTTGACAGACTTAAGTTAGACAAATATACGTTCGAAATGTCAATCTTGGGGGAAGTGCCGGAGTGCTAGCCCCAAGTTGAGTTGCCTTTGGGGGTTGTGCCCAGGTCGGTGCCGGGTGCGAGGTTTCCGTAATCGCCGGATTCGATGGCCTCGAGCACGGCCGGGTACATGAGGTACGCGGAAACCGCGTTCAGGACCAGCGCGATACTGCATACGGCGATACCGATTATGCAAGACCGTTTAAGTCGCTTCGCTGGCGCGGCGACATCGGTCAACCTGGTAGACAGCGCGTTCAGCTTCTTGAGCGCGATGATGGCGCACACCAGTCCGGCGGTTGCAAGGAACACGCCTCCAATGAACAAAGATACCGGCCCGGCGATGCTTGCCACCATGACGAGGTTCTGGGCCACCTTCAGGTCGCGAACGTCGCGTTCGTTGGGCCGCAGCCTCGGGCCTTGGTTCGGAGGTTCGGGGTATCCGGGTGGCTTGGGTGGCTGATTTTGGTCATCCATAGTCGATTTCGTCCAATCTGTCAAAATATCGCGTCTCTGACCTGCGGTTTTATAAACGAGGCTTTGAGAGCCGTTCTAAGGCCCTATCTTGCCCTTCGACGAGTCCTAGGTCATGGAAACAGGGCGTTTTCTAGCGCTTCGCCCACGCACTATAGCATGCCGTGTCCTTGGGAGCGTTCCGCAGCTTCCAAATCCACCGTAGCGGCATGGAGGCGTTTCAGGCTCTCGTCCAGCTCCTCGCGCTGGTACTCGAGCACGGTCTCTTGCGCCCGCAAGATCGACAGGCGTTCGGCCCGGGTGGTGCCGCCACGCTTGCAGAGGCGCACGAAGTACTGGATGCCCTCGATGGACAGGCCGCTTTTGCGAAGCGCCTCGACCAGGTGCAGTTGGGCAACGTCGGCCTCGGAGAACGTCCGCACGCCGCGCTTGTCGCGATGAAGGTTCGGGAAGAACCCGCACTTGTCGTAATAGCGGATGGTGAAAGCCGAGATTCCCGTCAAGGCGACAACGTCGCCGATGCCGTAGATCGGATCGGCTTGCGTAGCCGGGACGTCAACGATCCGGCTATTATGTCCCTCGTCGCCCATAGGCCTCCTCGGAAGTCGACTTGAGTACGGGCTTAGAGTTACTCTAACCAATAACGATTTTAACTTAGAGTAACTCTAAGTGCAATATGAAAGCCTCGACCTATCCGGAACCGCTATGCGCCGATGCCGCTGCTGCCGAACCCGCCGGCGCCCCGATCGGTAGCAGGAAGATCCCCACACGAATCAAACACGGCCTCGGCCACGCGCATGATGACAAGCTGCGCGATACGGTCCCCCCGCTTGACCTCGAAAGGCTCGCGCGGGTCTAGGTTGACGAGGATGGCCTTGATCTCGCCACGGTAGTTGCTGTCGATGAGCCCCGGTGCATTCACGAGCGATACGCCGTGCCTCGCCGCCAACCCGCTGCGCGGCAGGACGAAACCAGCGTAGCCGACCGGAATGGCGACGGCAATGCCGCAGGGCACGAGCTTGCGCTCGAACGGCTGCAGCGTCTCGTCGATCGTCGAGCGCAGGTCGACGGCAGCATCGCCCGCGTAGGCGCAGGCAGGCACCGGAAGTTCGGCATCGAGCGCCTTGAGGGGAATCGCGAGGCGCTCCATCAGCGCAGCCCCTCGAGGGCGGCTGCGAACTCCTCTACGTTTTGGAAGTCCTTGTAGACGCTCGCGAACCGCACGTAGGCAACATCGTCGAGCTTCGCCAGACGCACGAGAACCATATCGCCAAGTTCCTTTGACCTGATCTCGTTGCAGGAGGCGTTGCGAAGCTCGGTTTCAATACTATCGACGAGCGACGCTATCTGCTCGGGTGAGATAGGCCGCTTCCCGCAGGCAATGAGCAGGCCGCGCATGAGCTTCTGGCGGTCATAGGCTTCGGAGGACCCATCCGCCTTGATAACGATGAGCGGGTTCTCGCCCAAACGCTCGTAGGTGGTGAATCGACGGCCGCAATCAAGGCATTCGCGTCGGCGCCGGATAGCCGTGCCATCCTCGGAAGGGCGCGAGTCCACCACTTTTGATTCGGGGTTTCCGCAGGAAGGACAGCGCATGAAAGGCTCCTTTGCTCGATTTTGGATCAGCCTAGCATACAAGATATTGTGCTTCAATCCGCATTGTCGATCCCTGCAAAAAAACCGCCCCCTGCGGAAAGGAGGCGGTCCGAAGCGGGTGTGGATCTCGGCTTCACCGGTGTTCGACCACGGGGAAAAGGTCAAAGCTCCACCCTTACATGGGTGTCGCCGAGCCCTCTCCCTTCGGCACGGCCAACGTCGAACACCCATCGTGTTGCGGTGAGCGCGTCGAGGAAGCGCTCGTCGTGGGACACGAGCATCAGGGCGCAGGGACAATCGGCCAGCACGTCCTGCAAGGCTTCGACAGAGCGTATATCCAGGTGGTTCGTCGGCTCGTCCATGACGATGAGATGCGGTCGTCCTGTCAGGCCCTGCGCCAACAGGAGCTTGCGCACCTCGCCGGGGCTCAAGTCGTCTCCCTCCAAGATGCGTGCCGGCGGCGAATCGAGCCGGGCGACAATGGAGAGCAGGCGCCCGCGCTCTGCCGGCGCGAGAGCCTTCACCGAGGCGAGAAGGGCGCGCGCCCGGTCACTTCCTATCTCTTGCGGGACGTACACCATGCCCTCTTCCGGCATTTGCCGCAGCACTTCGGCAAGCAGCGTCGATTTGCCTGCACCGTTCCTGCCCACCAGGCCGATGCGGTCGGTGTTGCCCACGTACAGCTGCGGATGGTGCAGCATGCGCCCCTCGCCCAGCGTCAGGGACCCGGCCTCGCATCGGACGAGCACCGTGCGCGCGGCGGGCTCGGCTTCCAGGTCGAGCGCACCCTCGTACACCTTGGCGACGCGAACCTCGGCCATGCGCTTCTCTGCACGCTCGACTTTCTTCCCCATCTGCGACGAGAGCCGCCCGGTCTTGCCATCCTGGCCGGAATAGATGGCCAGCTTGATCTTCGCGCGCCCGTCATGGTCGTGCCGGTCGAGATGCCGAGCCGAGCGCCGTGCAGCCGAACGCGCCGCCACCCCGTCTCGACGATTGCTCTCCGTCTTGAGGCGCGCCAGTTCGCGACGGGCATGGGACCGCTCCTCTACGGCAGTCTGGCGGCGTAGGTCTAGCTGCTCCTTCGCCTGAGAGTACGTGCCGGGCACGGTCACAGCACGCCCTCGATCCACGAACACGCACGAGCTCACCAGCCCGTCGAGCAACGCGCGGTCGTGCGAGACGAGAAGGCCCGTCCCGCGATACTCGGCAAGCGCACGCGCCACCAGTTCGCGGGTTTCGGCGTCGAGGTGGTTTGTGGGCTCGTCGAGTGCAAGCAGCACAGGATCGGCTGCGAGGGCACATGCTATCTGGATACGCTTGCACTCGCCATGTGACAGGGTGTCGTAGCGCCATAGCCATGCGTCGTCGATGCCGAGCAGGTAGCGCAGGCGCACGGCCTCGGGGCGGTAGTCGTAGGAGAACTCCTCGAGCCCCGTTGGCGCGACATCGGTCGACTGGGCGCAGAACGATCCTGCGACCTGCGGAGAAACGCTTCCTTTCTGGGGCTCGAGCATCCCGCATACGATCTTGAGCAACGTGCTCTTGCCGGCTCCGTTCGGGCCGACCACGCCGGTCCAGCCGGGCGCGAACACGGCGGATGCGTCATCGAGCGCCAAGGCATCGGCGCCGTCGTAGGTATAGGTAAGATGGCGGGCTGAAACGAACACGGAAGGGCCTCCCTTCGAGAGGCACCGGATTCAATGCTTTTCGCGCTGGCAACCTGGCGCCGATGAGACGGCGAGGCTAGGGATAGGAACATCAAGGAACAGCAACGAAAGCGCACCCGGTGCGGAGCTTGCATGACCTGGCGGGTGCCCGAAGGCTTTCGTTAGAACTTCATGTTCCTTGTCTCCTTCTCGAAGGCCGCATTCACAGCAGCCTGTCTGGGATTTCGGTTCAAAAGGCAGTCTACCACATGGACCTGCAAGGAGGAAGGGTCCTGCGGGGTGGAAAGGCGATGGAACGGCAGCGCCATGGTGGCGAGGATGCCGCGCAGTCACAGAAATGCAGTATCCATGGGCGTTCCGAAGTCGCTAGAAGCTGATGAAAATGCTGAGGAAGGCGAAAACGGAGAAGACGCATCCGGCAAGAGCGCCTTGCCACGGCCTCACACGGCCGTAAGCGCGACCTGCCGCACTGCCATGACGAAGAACCCGCGCCATCTCCGTAGCGCCAAGTCTGCGAGCACGGCACGCAGCAGACGGTACCTGACGCGCGTGCGAATGCTGCAGCGGCGCGCAAGCACCTTGGGAACCGCTCCCTGGAAACTCGATGATAGCCCCGGCTGCGGATACACGGTTGAACTCCGGCTGCAGGGCCGACGTGCCATCGAAGGGGCACCGCATCTCGAAATTCTTCATCTTTCTGCCTCCTAGGCCTTGCGTAGAACCTTTGTTCGCATATATAATAGAACGAACAAAAGTTCATGTCAATACGTATTTAAAACATTTGTTCGTTCAAGGGAAAGGAACGGGGCATGTCCGACAAAGTGACGAAACGCCAGAAGGCGGTGCTCGACTGCATCGAGGAGTGCATCCGCGAGAAGGGCTACGGTCCCACGGTGCGCGAGGTCTGCCAAAGCTTGGGCCTTTCCTCCCCTTCGACAGTCCACGTGCACCTCAAAGCACTCGAGGACAAGGGGCTCATCAAGCGCGATCCCCTCAAGTCGCGTTCCATCGCGCTCACCTATCCGCTTGGCGATGCAGAGAGCACTTCCAACGTCATCAAGCCCAGCTTCAACAAGGTGGTGAACGTGCCGCTCGTGGGCAATGTGGCGGCCGGCTCCCCCATCCTCGCCGAGGAGAACATCACCGACACCATCTCGCTTCCCACCGACATCGTGGGCGATGCACCGTCGTTCCTGCTGTCGGTACGGGGCGAATCGATGATCGAGGCGGGCATCAACGACGGCGACTACGTGGTGGTGAAAGAACAGCCCGTCGCCAACAACGGCGACATCGTCGTGGCCATCATCGACGACGGCGCGACGGTCAAGCGCTTCTACAAGGAATCCGACCATATCCGCCTGCAGCCGGAGAACTCCACGATGGAGCCCATCATCACCACCGACTGCTCCATCGCGGGCAAGGTAGTGGCGGTGTTCCGTCGCCTGTAGGCGACGCCTTGCGGGGCCCTGCCGAAGGAGCGAGACGCCCTGTTGGATTACGGCCCCTGCAGGAGAAACGCCGGCCTTGGGATGAGGGGCGCTCGTTCGTCCCGAGACCGACCGGTGATCCGAGATCGCGTCATCCGGTCGCAAACTACTTGGTTAGAGTTACTCTAACCAAGTAGTTTGCAGCTTTCTGAAAGGGACGTGCCTAACGGTCCTTCTCCGCCACGTAGGGGCGAAACAGGCCGGCAAAGGACGGAGCAGCCAACATGACGAGGTGCGTACCGTCCTCCTCGTGCTTTTCCGACAGGATATGGCAACGCTCGTGCGCGAGGGAGACGAGATCTCCCCGGTTGTAGGGAATCACTATGGCGAGATGCTCGTCCTGCGCCGAGGCGACACGGGCGATATGCCCGACAAGCTCGCTTATGCCCTCCCCTGTTGCCGCCGATACGAATTGGGCCTGTGGATGACGCGCCTTGAGAGCATCGAAATGTTCCTTGTCGAGCAGGTCGCATTTGTTGAATACGAGCACGCGAAGCAAGTCTTGAGCTTCGATCTGCCCGAGCACGTCCTCCACCGCAGCGATCTGCGCCTCGTACTCGTCCGACGACGCATCCACCACATGCAGCACGAGATCGGCTCCCGTGATCTCGTCGAGCGTGGACTTGAACGCCTCGATGAGCGTGGTCGGCAGCTTCTGGATGAACCCGACCGTGTCGGTGACGGTGATCTCGCGGCCCTCGGGAAGCTCGAACTTGCGCGTGGTGGAGTCGAGCGTGGCGAACAGCTTGTCGTACGCCAGCACGTCCGCATTCGTCAGCCGGTTGAGCAGGCTCGACTTGCCGGCGTTCGTGTAGCCGGCCAGCGCCACCTTGAACATGCCGCTTTCGTAACGGCTCTCGCGCTGGACGGCGCGCACCTCGGCCAGATGCTTGAGCTCGCGCTTGATGGACGTGATGCGCTTGCGCACCATGCGGCGGTCGACCTCGAGCTGGCTCTCGCCTTCGCCGAAGCGCGATCCCACGCCGCCGCCCATGCGGTTGGAGGCCAGGTGGGCCCACATGCCGCGCAAGCGCGGCAGCAGGTACTCGTTCTGGGCGAGCCGCACCTGCAGCCGGCCCTCCTTGCTGGTGGCGTGCAGGGCGAAGATGTCGAGGATGAGCGCCGTACGGTCGATGACCTTCACGTCGCGGCCCATCGCCTTCTCGAGGTTCGCCTGCTGGGAGGGCGTCAGCTCGTCGTCGAACACGACGAGGTCGGCCGCGTGGGCGCGCGCAAGCTCGGCCACTTCTTCGGCCTTGCCCGTGCCCACGAACGTACGCGGATTGGGCGCGTCGAGCTTCTGCGTGGTGGTGGCCACCGCGTCGGCGCCTGCCGTATCCACGAGGCGCTCGAGCTCGGCGAGCGACGATGCCAGCGGCCACGTGGAGCCGGGGCGATCCACGCCGACGAGCACGGCGCGCTCGCGGCGCTCTTCGGAGATCGGGGTCATGCCCCGCGTGATGACTGATTCGAATTCCGTCATGGATCCAACCTTTCGATGCAGAGACGAGCACGCCGGCATCGGCGTGCGAAGACAGTCGGAAGCGGCGGCGAGCCGCTAGAGAAACGCGTGCGCTGTCTGCATGATAGGTGCTCCGATCTTGAACGGTTCGACGGCAGGAGTGTGCCCGTGGCTTCGTATCATATCACAAGCGTTCCTTCGTCTGGAGAAACCGTCAGGCAACGCCGTCATCAAGCAGCTCGAGCGCTTCTTCGACGAGCGACGGAATATCGCGCGACGTCGCATCGAGCCACCGGATACGCGCGTCCTTGCGGAACCAGGTGCGCTGCCGCTTCGCGTAGCGGCGCGTGGCCAGCTTGATCCGCTCCACAGCCTCGTCAAGAGAGATGAACCCGTCGAGAGCCTCCACGATCTCCTTGTACCCGATAGCCTGCGGCGCCGTCACGCCTTCGCGAAAGCCCCTGTCGAGCAGCCCTTCCACTTCCGCCACGAGACCCGTCTCCACCATGGCGTCCACCCGCGCGTCGATGCGCGCGCGCAGCACGTCGGGATCCACCGCCATGCCGAAGAAGACGGCCGGAACCAACTGCGGGATGTGAGCGAGCTTGGCGCGCTGTTCGGCGTAGGTCGTGCCCTCCTCTAGCAGCTCGAAGGCGCGCACGACGCGCTTGACGTCGGCGGGCGGGATGACGGAGGCGCTGGCCTCGTCGCGCGCCGCCAGCAGCTTCCACAGCGCCTCGGCGCCCTGCTCGCGCGCCAGGGCCTGGTAGCGTTCGCGAACGGGGTTTCCCACCTGCTCGCCTGCGGGAAAGTCGTAGTCGTCGACGGCTGCGCGCACGTAGAAACCGGTACCGCCGGCCAGCACGCAGCGGTTGCCGCGCGCGTCGATGGCACGGAAGCGATCGCGCGCATAGTTCTGGAACAGCGCCGCGGAGAAGGGCTCGCCCGGGTCGACGAGGTCGAACCCGTGATGCGGCACGAGGCGCTCGGACGCGGGAAGCTTGCCCGTGCCGATGTCCATGCCGCGGTAGATCTGCATGGAGTCGGCGCTGATCACCTCTCCGCCCAGCTCGAGAGCCAGCGTTTGGGCGAGGTCGGTCTTGCCGGATGCCGTGGGCCCGACGACGCAGACCGCCGGAGCCTTCAGCGGATACGGTGCTCCCCCGCCCGTCGGATCAGCGCCCGTCCGCAGCATCGGGCCCGTCCACGATCTCGCCGGCGAGATACCACGTCTTCGCCTCGTCCACGCGCACGCGCACGGTGCTGCCCGCAAGGTCCTCCGCGCGCACGCCTGCCGGCGCTGGCGCGTGGACGGTCTGGTTCTTCGGACTCTTGCCTGCCAGCAGGCGCTCGTCGCGCTTCGACGCGCCTTCCACCAGCACGTCGACCGTGCTTCCCAAATCGCGCTGGTTCGCCTCGAACGCGCGCTGTTGCACGAGATCCACCAAGCGGTCGAAACGCTGCTGGATCACCTCGCGCGGTGTGTCGTCGTCCATAGACGCAGCCGGCGTGCCCTCGCGCTTCGAATAGATGAACGTGAACACCTGGTGGTAGCCCACCTCGTCCACGAGGCGGTACGTGTCCTCGAAGTCCTTGGCGGTCTCGCCGGGGAATCCGACGATGATGTCGGTGGACAGCGCGATGTCGGGTACGTCGTCACGCAGCTTCGCGACAAGCGCGCGGTAATGATCGCGCGTGTAGCGGCGGTTCATGGCCGCAAGCACCGCATCCGAGCCCGACTGCACGGGAAGGTGCAGCGCCGGCATGAGCGAGCGCAGCGTGGCGAACCTGCCGACGACCTCGTCGTTGAGATCCTTCGGGTGGCTGGTGGCGAACCGCAGGCGCTCGATGCCCGTCTGGTCGAGCGCGTCCAGCACCTGGGCGAAGCGCGGCGAGCCGTACAGGTCGCGCCCGTAGGAGTTCACGTTCTGCCCCAGCAGCGTGATCTCCTTCACGCCGGCGGCCACATAGCGCTCGGCCTCGGCCACGATGTCCTCCAACGGCCGCGACTTCTCGCGTCCGCGCACATACGGAACGATGCAGTACGAGCAGAAGTTGTTGCAGCCGATGGTGATGGGCAGCCATGCCGCCCATTCGTGCTCGCGCGCCGTAGGCAGCTCGGTGGGGAACGATGACGCGGCATCGAGCACCTCCACCTGATGGCCGCCCTCTTCGAGCGCCGCTTCCAGCAAACGCGGCAGCGACCCCAGGTTATGGGTGCCGAAGACCACGTCGAGGTGCTTCAGCTCGTCGACCAGCTTCTCGCCATCGCGCTGGCCGATGCATCCGCCCACAGCGACGATGCGCTTCGACAGCGGCGTGCCGGCGCGCAAGGGGACGTTCTTGAGCGAGGCCACCTGGCCGTACAGCCGCGTGTCGGCGGCTTCGCGCACGCAGCAGGTCATGAACGCCACGATGTCGGCATCCTCGATGGCGTCCACCTGCAGCGCTCCCATGCCCTCGAGCATGCCGGCGATGCGCTCTGAGTCGTGCTTGTTCATCTGGCACCCGAACGTGCGGATGCAGAACGTCAAGTTCGTAAATGGTGTATGCATGGGCTCGTTTTCAGCGAATCTCGGGGACGGGACGGTGGGCATCGTCGCCTAGAGGCTGCGCGACGCCGCGCGTATAGCGCGGATCCACCGTGAAGCGTATGGCAGTGCGGTACTCGCCGTCGATGACGATGTCGGCGAACGACGGTACGCAGGCGATCTCGATGCCGATCGGAGACAGGAAGCCGCGGGAGATGGCGATGGCCTTGACCGCCTGGTTCACCGCACCGGCGCCGACGGCCTGGATCTCGACGCTTACGCCGTCTTTCACCATGCCGGCAATCGCTCCGGCAACGGAGGCGGGCGACGACTTCGATGATACCTTCAAGCAGCCAACGTCTGGCTTTTGTTCGGAAGTGGACATGCCTATCCTTTGTCGTTGGTAGTCCGTGTGGTTCGTCTTGTATGCTGCGTTAGGATTCCGTTGTGCTATAGATAGGTTACTCTTACGCCCTTGCTATTCTACCTATTCGCGGTATGGTGCGCAACCTGCGGGTATGCTGTTATCGAGCAGGTTCGTCATCGTAGCTTTTCAACCGGGATGCGGATGTGCACGCCATCCTTGCCTACGCGCACGTCCGGCTTCACTGCCGATTCCAGGTAGTAGTCGCGCGCCAAATCCGAGAACGCGCATGCTACGCGTCGCGAGAACGATTCGAGGTCTTCGGGCGCGATTCTGAGACCGCGCGCATCTCCCGCCGGCGCCTTCGCCGGCCGCGCGGCCGGGCGCGCGTCGGCCTCCCCTTCGATGCGGACGCGGTTGATCAGCGGCTCGACCGGCGCGATCTCGCCGTCCAGGATGCG
>OLNL01002755.1_pt1 | contig 12908 bp, 9 predicted proteins | sample 1672181 | NCBI WGS metagenome assembly OLNL01 (sample SAMEA3136656, study PRJEB25190) | human gut metagenome | biome: human gut; feature: human-associated habitat; material: faeces | place: Austria | collected 2013
GACCGGAATCCGGTCACAAGAGTTACTTAACCGCTTTACAAGAAGTTCTACCATATAGAAACCTTCTCCAAAGACCTCATGGCTGTATGTAAACTCTGATACCACCTCTCCAATAACTGTCACCTGGTTGTTTTCAATAATCTTATCTGACATCAATGTAATTCTCCCTTCCTCCGAAATGTATTTCAGGCTTCTTTGTCTCCCGGCATTACTCTGTCATTCACCGGGGTAATACCTAGTTTATGCATTCACATTTCTCTTTAGAACTGCTTTTCTTCCGGTTTTTCTTTTCTTTGATTAGTAGTTGTAATTTCAAAAAAATATGATACAATACTAAAGTTGAACACATTAAATAGGTAAAAGTATTGAATTGTAAAGGAAGATATTTATGAGACAGAAAAGAGAAGACGTCCGCAATATCGCGATCATTGCCCATGTCGATCATGGCAAGACGACACTTGTGGATGAATTGCTGAAGCAGAGTGGTGTATTCCGTGAGAATCAAGAAGTCGCGGAACGTGTCATGGACTCCAACGACATCGAACGCGAGCGTGGTATTACCATCCTCTCCAAGAACACCGCCGTATATTATAAAGATACCAAGATCAATATCATCGACACACCTGGACATGCCGACTTCGGCGGCGAGGTAGAGCGTGTTCTCAAGATGGTAAATGGTGTGGTTCTGGTAGTAGATGCATTTGAAGGTGCCATGCCACAGACCAAGTTTGTACTGCGCAAAGCTCTGGAACTGAAACTGCCGGTTATCGTGTGCATCAATAAGATCGATCGTCCGGAAGCAAGACCGGAGGAAGTCATCGATGAAGTACTGGAACTCTTTATCGATCTGGATGCTGACGAGGAGCAGCTGGAATGCCCATTCGTATACGCCTCCGCTAAAAATGGTTACGCGATCCTGGAGCTTGATGACAGCCCGGACAACATGATTCCACTGTTCGAGACGATTCTGGACTATATTCCTGCACCAGAAGGTGATCCGGAAGCCGGCACACAGGTACTGATCAGCACCATCGATTATAACGAATACGTAGGACGTATCGGAATCGGTAAAGTTGATAACGGAACCATCCGTGTAAACCAGGATATGGTCGTAGTCAATGAACACAATCCGGATCGCCAGGAAAAAGTACGTATCAGTAAGCTGTACGAATTCGACGGACTGGACAAGATTGATGTCAAGGAAGCTACCATCGGTTCTATCGTGGCTGTATCCGGTATCTCAGACATTTCCATTGGTGATACCTTGTGCTCACCGGAGAATCCGCAGGCAATCCCATTCCAGAAAATCTCTGAGCCTACGATTGCAATGCAGTTTATCGTAAACGACAGTCCACTCGCAGGTCAGGAAGGTAAATACGTAACTTCCCGTCACATTCGTGACCGTCTGATGCGCGAGTTGAATACTGACGTCAGCCTCCGCGTAGAAGAAACAGACAATATGGATAGTTTTAAAGTATCCGGACGTGGTGAGCTTCACCTGTCTGTCCTGATCGAGAATATGCGCCGTGAAGGATATGAATTTGCAGTAAGTAAAGCTGAGGTTCTGTACAAAAAAGATGAAAAAGGCAAACTTCTGGAGCCAATGGAACTTGCATATATTGACGTACCGGACGAATTTACCGGAACTGTCATTGAGAAATTAGGTCAGCGAAAAGGTGAACTTCGCAACATGGATGCCAGCAGCGGTGCTTATACCCGTCTGGAATTTTCTATCCCTGCCCGTGGTCTGATCGGTTACCGTGGCGAATTCATGACTGACACCAAGGGAAATGGTATCATGAACACACTGTTCGACGGATATGCTCCATACAAGGGTGACATCCAGTATCGTAAACAGGGCTCCCTGATTTCATTCGAGACCGGAGAATCTGTTACTTACGGTCTGTTCAATGCTCAGGAACGTGGTACTCTCTTCATCGGTGCTGGTGAAAAAGTATACTCCGGTATGGTCATCGGACAGAACGGTAAGACTGACGATATCGAAGTAAATGTATGCAAGACCAAGCATCTGACCAACACCCGTTCATCTGGTGCTGATGATGCGCTTCGTCTGACCACACCAAAGGTACTGAGTCTGGAAGAAGCTCTGGACTTCATCGACACCGATGAATTACTGGAGGTAACACCTAAGAGTCTTCGTATCCGCAAGAAGATCCTGGATCCAAGACTCCGTAAGCGTGCTAACATGAAGCAGAGTTAATCTGTGGAGGATGCCTATGAAAGAAAAATGTACTCTTATCATTTCCAGTCTTGCTTATGCACTGGAAATGATCATCACCATAGCCATGCTGATTGGCACCGGGCTCCTCTGCTTCCGTCTGATCTGTTCCATCTTTCACCTGATGGATGGCGATCCGTTTGAAGCATACGAGCATCTCCTTTCTTACAGCATGAACCTGATAATCTGTGTAGAACTGATCCGCATGATGTATTATCACACTTCTGATATGGTATTCGAACTGCTGGTATTCGCACTGGCAAGGCAGGTCATTATCGACCACACCTCAGCGATTACCAGCCTGATCGGTGTATGCGCCATTGCCGTACTGTTCGCCACAAGAAAGTTCCTGTTTACCACTCATGTACTCTCTGCCGATACCGATGACGAAGATGACAAAAAGAGTGAAAAAGAAAATAAATAAAAACTATACAATGTCTGACAAACGTGCTATACTCAACATATCAGAAAGATTGTCGTTTGAAGTATCAATTGTCAGACATTTTATATTTCTGAAAATCACTGTTAAAGGAGTGGATTTTATGAATTTTATCATCAGTGGAAAGAACATCGAAGTAACCCCTGGTCTGAAAGACAGCGTCATCAATAAGCTTGGTAAGCTGGAGAGGTATTTTACACCTGACACAGAAATCATCGTAACCTTAAGCGTTGAAAAAGACCGTCAGAAGATCGAGGTAACCATTCCGGTCAAAGGTGATATCATCCGTTCTGAGCAGACAAGCACAGATATGTATGTATCCATTGACCTCGTAGAAGAAGTGATCGAACGTCAACTTCGCAAATATAAAAACAAACTGATAGCAAGGCATCAGGAAGGCGGTACTTTCAAACAGGAATTCTTCGAAGAAGAACCTGCCATCGACAGCAATGACGAGATTCAGATCGTGCGCACCAAGAAGTTTGGTATCAAGCCAATGTTCCCGGAAGATGCTTGTGTGCAGATGGAACTTCTCGGACACGATTTCTTCGTATTCTCTAATGCAGAAACAGAAGAAGTTAATGTCGTGTACAAGAGAAAGAACGGTACATTTGGTCTGATCGAGCCTGAATTTCAGTAAACAATATGCATAATCATTCAGGGATAATCCCTGATATCAAAAATCCTGGAGATCATTTCTCCAGGATTTTTATCTGTCCATTTATCTCTGCATAAAAGCAGGCTCCTATCTCTTCCATGGAAGCTCTTGCTCCCGTCCCTTCTGTAATCTCTTCCTGTACCGCAGTAAGTTCCTCTACAGGAATCACGCAGGTCAATTGCACTTTATCTGTGTACACAGAATCCAGAATGGTAATCTTCCGCTCTCCTAATATATATTGAATCTTACCAAGGTCTCCGTACTCGGTATCTACGGAAAGCTTTATTCCCCGAATCCGGGATATAATCTGTGAATGCGCCAGTCCCTCTTTCGTTGCTCCGGAATATGCTCTTACCAGTCCTCCCGTACCAAGCAGTGTCCCTCCAAAATATCTGGTCACTACCACTGCTACATTATGGATATCCTCTCCCATCAGCACATCTAACATCGGCTTTCCCGCTGTACCTCCCGGCTCCCCATCATCACTGAATCTGGCAAGTTCATGTCGGTCACCGATCACATATGCAAAGCAGTGATGTCTGGCATCCCAGTATTTCTTTTTAATATCAGCAATAAATGCCTGTGCTTCATCTTCACTTGATACCGGCATTACGTCTGCAATAAAACGAGACTTTTTTTCTACAATTTCACCTGTTCCGCCTCTATAGGCCAACTTGTATTCTTCTGGCATATTTTCACCTTTCCTTCTTGTCCTGAATACTACTATAACGGATTTATTAAGATTTTCCTACATAAATATGAAGATTTTAATTTTTTCTTTATTTAAATTATCAAGTTTGGTATAATACTGTGGATAAAGGAGGCTAAATTCATGAATTATGGAAGACGAAAAGCTTCAAAAAGGCAAAAAGAAATCACCTCCAAAGGTACCATGCAGGGAAAACGCATGGGAGTGCGATTATTCAAGGCCTTTTTGCTTTTGATACTTGTCGCCTGTGTAAGTGTGGGAGTAGGCGGCCTCATTTTTGTAAAAAAGATCATCAACGACTCGCCCGACATCTCTCCGGATGATGTACGTCCAAGTGGCTATACTACTTTTGTGTATGCAGATGACGGAACCACAGAGCTGGAACGTTTCGTTGCATCAGGATCCAACCGTATCTACAAGTCGATTGATGAGATACCAACTGATCTGCAGCATGCATTTGTCGCAATTGAGGACGAACGTTTCTATGATCATAAGGGAATTGACCCACAGGGTATCCTGCGTGCCTTCGTTGTAGGTGTCGCACACGGTGGTAACTTCAGTGAGGGTGCCAGTACTCTTACCCAACAGCTGATCAAGAACAACGTATTCCCGAACTTCGTATCTGAAAATACATTTTCTGAAAAACTGGAACGTAAGATCCAGGAGCAGTACCTTGCCCTGAAGATCGAAAAGCAGATGTCCAAAGATGAGATCCTGGAGTGTTATATGAACACAATTAACCTTGGACAGAACACACTGGGTGTTCAGGCTGCTTCCAAACGCTATTTTAACAAGGATGTATCCGAACTTACGCTTTCGGAATCGGCAGTAATCGCAGGTATTACTCAGAATCCATCCGGTTATGATCCGGTCACTCAGCCAGAAGCCAATGCGAAGAGACGAAAAAAGGTTCTGGGCAATATGCTTAAGCAGGGATATATTGATCAGGCTGCCTACGATGAAGCAATGGCAGATGATGTATATGCCAGAATCCAGACTGTTAACAGTGAGATTGGACAGGATTCTCCAAACAGCTACTTTGTAGATGCATTGTCTGAACAGGTAGTAAGTGATCTGATGGATCGTCTCGGCTACTCTGAGACACAGGCATACAACGCACTGTACAGCGGTGGACTCAGCATTTACTCTACTCAGAATGTAGAGATGCAGAAAATCTGCGATGAAGAAATGAACAACTCAGAAAACTATCCATGGCTGACAGAAGTTGGTATTGCCTACGCACTGACAGTAACCCGTGCCGATGGAACGGTTGAAAATTACGGCTCCAACGACCTGCGTAACTATGCACTGAATGTCAAAGGTGACAAGCAGGGACTGCTCTATTCGTCTGAGGATGAAGCAAGAGCCTTTGTAGAGGAATGGAAATCCACCATTGCACAGGAAGGTGACACTTACGTAGAGAACCTTACTCTTACTCCACAGCCTCAGGCATCTGTCACACTGATGGATCAATCCAACGGACAGATCAAAGCAATGGTCGGCGGACGTGGCACCAAAACATCCAGCCTGAGCCTGAACCGCGCATACAAGGGTTCCCCTAGACAGCCGGGATCATGTTTCAAGATTCTTTCCACTTACGCGCCTGCGCTGGATGCATGTGGCCAGACACTGGCAACCATCATCCGTGATGAACCATGGCATTATTCCAATGGTGCTTCTCTGAAGAATGCATCCGGAAGTTATCTTGGTGACATTACCATGAGAAAAGCCATTGAACAGTCACAGAATGTATGCGCTGTTAAGACAATTGACGAAGTAACACCTGCACTGGGATATCAGTATGCTAAGAATTTCGGAATCACCACCCTGGAGGATTCTGACAAAGTAGAATCCATCGCACTTGGTGGTCTGACTAACGGTGTATATAACTATCAGCTCTGCGGAGCATTTGCAACGATTGCTAACGGCGGCGTATACAACACGCCAACTCTTTATACCAAGATCCTTGACCATGACGGTAATGTTCTTCTGGAAGGTAATAAAGAAACTAAGACCGTGATTAAGGATTCCACTGCTGCACTGCTCACCAGTGCCATGGAAGACGTTGTTACCAGCGGTACCGGACGTAATGCACAGCTTGACAACATGCCGGTAGCCGGTAAGACCGGTACTACTGACCACGATCAGGACCTCTGGTTCTGTGCATTCACTCCATATTACACCTGTGCAGTATGGGGCGGATACGATGAGAACAAGTCACTGACAGGTATCGATACCCAGTATCGTTTCCGAATCTGGAAAAGCATTATGAGCAGAGTTCATGCAAATCTGGAAGAAAAAGATTTTACCATGCCTTCCAGTGTAGAAAAGAAATCTGTATGCTCGATCACCGGATATCTGGCAAGACCATCCTGCCCGACAGTAACGGAATATTTTGCAAAAGGTTCTGTACCTGATGAGATCTGTCCGGGACACGGTGATGATTATGAAGAAAGTGACTCTACAGACGAAGAATCAACCGATAGCAGTGAAAACAGTTCTGGCAGCACCGGTAACACTGATAACAGTGGCAACACTGGTGGCAATTCTGGTGGTAACACCGGTGGCAATTCTGGTGGCAATTCTGGTGGTAACACCGGCGGTAATTCTGGTGGCAACACTGGAGGCAATTCCGGTGGTAATACTGGTGGCGGCGAAACTGGAGGTGGAGAGACACCAACTCCGGAGCAGCCTTCTGCAAGATTGCTCTTACCGAATCTGAGAGGTATCTACAAATTCAAAAGCTAACGCAAAAGGAGTGAAGTTCAATTGGAACTTCACTCCTTTTATGTATCGTGTATTTAATTCAAAATCAACCTTGCAGCTCCACAGATACCTGCATCATTGCCAAGTTCAGCTAATACGATCTTCGTATCTTTATTCGCAAAGAATGCTCTCTTCTGGAATTCCTTTTCCACAAACGGAATCAATACCGGACCTGCTTTTGACACACCGCCACCGATCACAAACACTGCCGGATCCACCACTACAGCAAGACTCGCCAATGCTTCTCCAAGATATCGTCCGAATTCATCCGCAATGCGAGTTGCAAGTGCATCTCCTGCTTTTACTGCATCAAACACATCTTTGGCACTTGGTTCTCCATGAAGCACAGTCTCTTCATGTTCCCCACTCAAGGCCTTTCTTGCCAGCTTTGCAATTCCAGTTGCAGATGCGTACTGTTCCAGACATCCATGCAGTCCACATCCACAGGCATCCTCTTCCTCACGGTTCACACAGATATGTCCGATCTCGCCGCCCGCGCCGTGATGTCCGACAATCATATGACCATCCACGATCACGCCACCGCCAACACCAGTACCAAGAGTTACCATGACAAGATTTTTCTCGCCTCTTCCGGCCCCCAGCCACATCTCGCCCATAGCAGCTACATTGGCGTCATTCCCGGCTTCTACACGCATACCGTCAAGCAGTTCGCTGAGTTCTCTTGTAACTTCCTTATATCCCCAGCCGACATTCGCTGTCTGCTGTACAACACCTTCTGAATCAACCGGTGCAGGCATTCCCATTCCTCCTCCGGCCACATCTTCTCTCCGGATCTTCCTCTCCTCTAATTTCTCCAGAATCGATGCTGCCACATCCGGAAGAATCTGTTCCCCATGATTCTCCTTCCTGGTCGGAATTTCCCACTTGTCCAGCAGTTTGCCCTCTATCTCGAAGAGACCAAGCTTCACACTGGTACCCCCGACATCCACACCCATGCAATATCTCATCCTTTTATTTTCCTTTCTTAGTCATACTCTCTTCTACACGCTTGTACAGCTCCTGAGCTGCATTATAACCCATCTGCTTCTGTCTGTGGTTAATTGCAGCGGTCTCTACGATAATCGCCAGATTACGTCCCGGACGGATCGGAAGCTGATGACATACGACTTTATTGCCAAGGAACTCTGTATACTCCTCTTCCAGTCCCAGGCGTTCATATGCTTTTTCACGGTTCCAGTCTTCCAGACGGATTACAAGATCAATATTCTGTGTCTCGCGTACACTTAAGACACCAAACAATGTCTTAACATCTACAATACCGATACCCCGCAGCTCGATGAAATGCCTTGTGATATCCGGTGCTGTACCCACCAGAGTATCATCGCTGACTCTGCGGATTTCTACCACATCATCACTGACCAGACGATGACCTCGCTTGATCAGCTCCAGAGCTGCCTCACTTTTACCAATACCACTTTCTCCTGTAATCAGCACACCGACACCATATACATCCACCAACACACCATGAATGGAAATACACGGTGCAAGCTGTACATTCAGCCAGCGTATTACTTCTGCCATAAATGCGGAGGTTACCTTTTCTGTAATAAATATCGGAATCTCAGCTTTTTCTGCTTTCTCCACCAGTATCTTATCCGGCCTCATATTTCTGCAGAAGATCAGACACGGAATACGGCATGCAAGAAGCTGATCATAGATCCGCTCCTTTTCTTCCGGGTCCATCCGTTCCAGAAATGTATACTCTACATATCCGATGATCTGGATACGCTGATTGTCAAAATGATCAAAATAGCCGGTCAGCTGTAATGCCGGACGGTTCACTTCTGGTTCTTCCAGATAAATACCTGACAGATCCACATCCGGTGTCAGATTCTTAAGATCCATCTTCTCCACAAGCTTAGACATTTCTATTCTGGGCATAATTATTTCCTCCTGTATCTTTTGATGTTCGTTCCATAATAGAATGGCACAAAAAGATTTGCGCTCGTTAACGTTTATTATATCATACTTCCCTCCGTCTTACACCTTGGGATGGAAAAAATTGTAGACAGATTCGGCCGCTGCTTCGTTCATAGACGGCAGTTCTTTCAGCGTCTCCACATCCGCATTACGGATGGCTTCCAGTCCCGGAAATCTCCTCATCAGATCCTTTCTTCTGGCAGGTCCGATACCTGGTATATCATCCAGTACAGAATGCACCTGTCCCTGTCCTCTAAGCTTCCTGTGATACTCAATTGCAAAGCGATGTGCTTCATCTTGAATCCTTGTGATCAGCTTAAATCCTTCCGAATTACGGTCGATCGGAATCTCCACATTATTATAATACAGTCCTCTCGTTCTGTGATTATCATCCTTTACCATACCGCATACCGGAATATGGATCCGTAATTTATCTAATACTTCCAATGCAATATTTACCTGACCGCGTCCGCCGTCCATCAGGATCAGATCTGGAAATGCAGTAAAGCTGTTCTCCATGCTTCCTTCTTCACGTTCCCTTCTGCCATGTTCAAACCGGCGTGTCAGCACCTCTTCCATGCTGGCATAATCATCCGGTCCCTGCACGCTCTTAATCCGGAACTTACGATAGTCACTGCGCTTCGGCCGTCCTTTCTCATACACAACCATGGATCCTACCGATGCATAGCCGCTGATATTGGAAATGTCATAGGCTTCCATACGCACAATCTCTTTCATTCCAAGCAGATTTTCAATCTCCTTAACCGCACCGATTGTTCGACCCTCTTCCCGCTTCAAGCGTTCCTTATCCTTCGTCAGGATCAACGCCGCATTCCTCTGTGCCAGTTCGACCAGCTTTTCCTTGGATCCTTTCTTCGGCACCCGGATGTGTACCTTATGCCCCCGTTTTTCTGTCAGCCATTCTTCCAGCAACTCCATATCTCTCGGCTCTTCCTGCATCATCAGTTCCGCCGGCAGATACGGTGTACCTGCATAGAACTGTTTGATAAAGCTGGACAGGATTTCGCTTTTTGTCTCCTCTCCTGTCAGTCGCAGGAAGAAGTGATCTCTGCCGATCAGTCTGCCATTACGCACAAAGAATACCTGCACGACTGCATCCTCCAGATCCTTCGCCATTGCCACAATATCTCTGTCATCCCCGACCGTATCCGTAATCTTCTGCTTCTGCGCGATTTTCTGTACACTCTGCAGGAGATCCCGGTACTCAATCGCCCGTTCATATTCCATTGCCTCCGACGCCTCTTCCATCTTACGCTGCAGATTTCCCAGGATCAGATCATAATTGCCGTTCAGAAACTGCAGCACCTGATCGATGGATTCCCGGTATTCCTGCTGATCCACATATCCCTGACAAGGCGCACCACACTGATGAATATGATAATTCAGGCATGGTCTCTCCAGCCCGATATCACGCGGAAGTCTCCGATTGCAGCTGCGGATCTTATACAGTTTCCGGATCAGCTCAATCGTATCTCTCACCGCTCCTACACTGGTATACGGTCCAAAGTACTTCGCCTTATCCTTCTTCATCTGTCTTGCCATCATGATCCTCGGAAATGGCTCCTGCACCGTCACTTTAATAAATGGATAACTCTTGTCATCCATCAGCATAGTATTATATTTCGGTCTGTGCTCCTTGATCAGATTACACTCCAGCACCAGAGCTTCCAGCTCCGAATCTGTGATGATATATTCAAATCTGGTAATATGCGTTACCATCTGTTCAATCTTCGGCCCTTTATTCCTGCTGGATTGAAAATACTGCCGCACCCGGTTCTTCAAACTGATTGCTTTACCTACATAGATAATCTCGTCTTTCTCTCCATGCATCAGATATACTCCCGGTTTCCCCGGAAGCTTTTTCAATTCTTCCTGTATATCAAACATCTGTCTGCCTCTCTTTCCCCTCTCCATATTCTCTATTCTACATCATCTTCCCATATACTGAAAAGGGAGAAAGCAAATGCTTTCTCCCCGTATACCTTTTATCTTATTCTACATCGGCTGAGACGTCTCAGACACTGCCTTCTCTTCCGGTATATCTTCTGCCACCGTCTTCTCTGCTGCCGGATCTGATTCAACTGCTTTCTCATGTCCCGGTACTGCTTTCATACCAATACGCTCTTCCGTCTTCTTCGGAGCATCCGGATCAATGCCTTCCACTTCATGGAAAATCTTCATGAATTCCTTACCGGTAATAGTCTCTTTCTCAATCAAGAATGCTGCAATCTTATCCAGAGCCTCTCTATGCTCTGTAAGAAGACGTTTCGCTTCGTCATATGCCTTCTTCAGCATCTCCATTACTTCCTGATCGATCTCAGCTGCTGTAGCCTCTCCACAGTTCATAACGGCTCTTCCGTCCAGATAACGGTTCTGAATAGATTCCAGTCCGATCAGTCCGAACTTTTCGCTCATACCATACTGTGTGATCATGGAACGTGCAATCTTGGTTGCCTTCTCAATATCATTCGAAGCACCTGTAGTAACCGTATCAAACACAATCTCTTCCGCAGCACGTCCACCAAGCATTCCGACAAGCATTGCTTCCAGCTCTTTCTTGGTATTCAGGAACTTCTCTTCCTCCGGTGTCTGCATTACATATCCGAGAGCACCCATGGTTCTCGGTACGATAGTAATCTTTTGTACAGGCTCTGAATCCTTCTGGAGAGCACTTACCAGTGCATGTCCTACCTCGTGGTAAGATACGATACGTCGCTCTTCCTGACTCATAATGCGGTCTTTCTTTTCTTTACCAACCAGTACCACTTCGACAGCCTCAAAGAGGTCTTTCTGCGATACTGCATTCCTTCCATGTTTAACTGCATTGATCGCAGCCTCGTTGATCATATTGGCAAGGTCTGAACCAACTGCTCCGGAAGTTGCCAGTGCGATCTCTTCCAGATCCACTGTCTCATCCATACGCACATCCTTGGCATGTACTTTCAGTACCTCTACACGTCCCTTCAGATCCGGACGTTCTACGATGATACGACGGTCGAAACGTCCCGGTCTCAGAAGAGCCGGATCCAGAATCTCCGGACGGTTCGTTGCTGCCAGAAGCAACAGTCCCTTGTTCGTATCAAATCCGTCCATCTCAGCCAGTAACTGGTTCAGTGTCTGCTCGCGTTCATCATTGCCACCCAACTGATTATCACGGCTCTTACCGATAGCATCGATCTCATCGATAAAAATAATACATGGTGCCATCTGCTGTGCCTGCTTAAACAGGTCGCGCACTCTGGATGCACCTACACCTACGTACATTTCCACAAATGCTGATCCTGACAGCGAGAAGAACGGCACCTTCGCCTCGCCCGCGACGGCCTTCGCCAGCAGCGTTTTGCCCGTGCCGGGAGGGCCGACGAGCAGCGCGCCCTTGGGCAGCTTCGCGCCGATATCGCGGTATTTCTGCGGATCATGCAGGAAATCGACGATCTCCTTGAGCGCGTCCTTGGCCTCGTCCTCGCCGGCCACGTCGTCAAACGTCTTGCCGGTCTGCGCCTCGACGTAGATCTTGGCGTTGGATTTGCCGAAGCTCATGGTGTTTCCGCCCATGCGCTGGCTCATCTTGCGGAACATGAACGAGCCGAGGCCGTAGAAAATGACCAGCGGCAGCACCCACGAGACCAGGAACGAGATGATCGGGCTCATTTCCTCCGGCACAACCTGGCCAAATTCCACGCCCGCCGCCAGCAGGCGCTCGACCAGCTTGTCATCCGCCGTCACGCGGTTGGTGGTGTAATAGGTAGCCTTGCCATCCTGAATCTGCTCGACCGGGGTGAAGGCGATCTGCGTATCGTTAATCTCGACAGATTTAACCTTTCCGTCTTCGAGCATCGAGAGAAATTCGGAATAATCAACCTGCTTGACACTGTATCGCTCAATCTGCGGGAAAAGCAGCGCGTTGAGCAGCATCACCACGACGAGCGCGATGATGTAATAGACGATCAACGGCCTGTTGGGGTTTTTCTTCTCGTGCATAGCATAATCCTTTCAGGGACAAATGCGTCCCGATTTATGATGGCTTCATCATACAATGAAGATACCCAAAAGTCAATTCAAAACGGACGAACGATGCAATAAGGCCGCTCAAATGTCTTTTTGAGCCTTTAGCAAAAACGCCGCACGGGCAAAC
>OLNL01002765.1_pt1 | contig 12874 bp, 11 predicted proteins | sample 1672181 | NCBI WGS metagenome assembly OLNL01 (sample SAMEA3136656, study PRJEB25190) | human gut metagenome | biome: human gut; feature: human-associated habitat; material: faeces | place: Austria | collected 2013
ATTATATCCGCTACACCCATGCATCCTGCCACTCATATGTAGTTATGGATATAGGCGGAAAAATATTGGTGGTAAATGGCGCAGATGAATCAGAAACAAAGAGAATTTATGATACGCTCGTAGAGAAATGTCAGATGAATTAGTGTGTGTTTAATTATAAAAAAGACCTTTTTGTATGTATGGCTGGTGCTGTAAGAGTACAGTTACGATGCGTGACAGGGCTGCGCGGTCGCGGGAGCGTCCAGCTCTGTCATGGCGCGGCGCACTGCAAGCTGCTCCAGCGTCCTGCCAAGGTCCTTTTCGCCGGAAAACACGCTTGTCACGCGATAGAGGGTCTTGCCGATCCTGACCTCCTTATAAGAGGCGACCGGCTCTTTGGATGTTTTTGTTCGGTGTTGCGGTCGAATCCAAACGGAGAGCGGCGGGGAGCGGCAGCCCACGGCGAAGAAGTGCGGCGGCAAGCCGCATCAGCGACACCTCCCGTACTCTTTTGTCATAGACTGATTTCCTTTCTGCTCAAATCGGATAGAAATGGCGAAAGGCGGTTGTTCAAAAGAGCAACCGCCTTTCCTGACGAGTGAAACCGAAAAGGGACGCGGGGCTATTTGCCCGCGCCCCTAAAGGTGAGCCTGTTTACTTTTCGATGATTTGCAGCGCTTCTTCCTCACGCCGCCGCCTGATCTGCCATGTGGTCAGCGCAAGGCATCCGGCAAGAGATGTACAGAGGGAGATCCCCCACAAGCTTCACACGCTGCTGTCGCCGGTCTTTGGGATTTGCAGCCGCTTCGGGTCGATCCAGCCCATCAGACCGCCGGGAGCCTTGCCCTGCACCAGCTCATACTTCTCAATGAAGTGGTGGAGCATGGCGGCGATCTCAGCGCGGGTCGCCGTGCCCTGCGGGTCAAGCAGATTACCGGATTTTCCCTTCACAAGGCCGCTGCCGACCGCCCATTGCATCGCCGTCTTTGCGTAATCCGTGATCTTGTCCGCGTCCTTGAACTTGTCCAGATCTCCCTTGACGGTCAGATCGTAGCCCTTGTAGTCTGCGTAGCGGTAGAAGATGGCTGCAAGCTGTTCACGGGTGATGGGATCGTCTGGGCCAAACTTGTCTTTGCCGTAGCCCGCGAAAATGCCGTTCTCCGCCGTCCATGTGATCGCGTCAGCGTACCACTTTCCGGCCTCCACATCGGTAAAGCTGTTTTTGCCCTTCGGTACGGGGCTGCCCTCCATGCGCCAGAGAATGGTCGCCATCATGCCGCGCATCGCCGTCTCATGCGGACTGAACAGGGTCTTGCTCGTACCGAGCATCAATCCGTTTTCGTAGACGAACATCACATCGCCGTAGAACCAGTCCTTTTCAGAAATATCGGTAAAGGGATTCACGCCTGTGCCCGGATTTTCGTCCACGCGCCAGCCTGCATACACGGTCATATCCTTTGTCAGACAAACACCGGAAACCTTGTTCGTCAGGCTGCGTTCGCTGTACCAGCCGATAAAGGCATGTCCACGCCAGGTCGGGACGTACTTTGTCAGGTCAATGTAGGTATTGTACGTTTCCTGCACGCTGGGAATATCACTGCCGCCGCCTGTTTCAAAGCGCAGCGTGTAGTAGGTGACGGGTGGATTGTAGCCACCGCCACCGCCGCCGGTGTAGGTCCAGTGGGCGTAGACGGTGGCATTTGCATGGAATACGGTATCCGTCGTGATCTTTGTTCCGCCGCTCTTTTCGGTGTACCAGCCGTAGAAGCTGTAACTGCCGCTTCGGGAGGCGCTGGGCAGAGAGGTCAGCTTCCGATCGGTGGTGGTCATGCTGCCGACAGAGGGCGTACCGCCGTTGCCGTCAAAGGTGACGATGAACTCGGTGGGCGCAGGAGGTGCGTCCTTCTCGAAGATGGCCTTGACATCAACATTGCCGTCCGGCATGGTGAACTTGTTGTTAGTGATTACAAGTCCTGCTGGAGATTTGACCTGCCACCCCTTGAAGTGGTAGCCGATTTGGGGCGTAGCGGTCAGGGTGATCTCCGTGCCGGCCGCAGCCTTTGCATGAGAGGCGGAAGCCGTGCCGTTTCCGTCATTACTGACGGTGACGGTGTAGGTGGTGGGGGTAATAACGCTGTTTTCCCACAGCGCCTTGATTTCGGTATCCACGAGCACGGTGTAGGAATCTCCCACCTTGTACTCCGTGCCGCCGATCTCCCAAGCCTTGAACTCCTGATCGGCGGGAGCAGTGAAGCCGCAGGCGGGCAGGATGTAAATTGTCCCTGCATTGACGGTCACGGAATCCATGCTGCCGCTGCCGCCGCCTGCGTTGAAGGTGATCGTACAATCCGCAAGCGGCGTACCCTCACCCACTGTGACCTCCGCATCGGGGCTGGCAAAGTGGTTGTGATCCTCCGCATAGCGGACGAAATAATTGCCGGCAGGCAGGTTTTCAATCTCGATACCGGTGCAGGCGGTGTAGATAGTCTCGCTCTCCGCACGGTATTCCATCGTTGCATCCACGCCGGTGATCTTGCCGTCGCTGTCGCCCTCGGTAGTGGGCGCGACACCGATCAAGTCGTTAGGCGCTTCCTGCGTGGCTTTGCCGATGCTCCACGCTGCGGTCACGGCCCCAGTGCTGCCGTCCGCCCATCTGTCGGTCTTGGATGTGACGCGAACGGTGTAATCGCCTGCGTCTGTGGCGGTGTTGCCTGCGATGTCCATTGTGGCGGGATTATAACCGCTCACGGTTGCGGTATGCTCGGAGCCATTGTAGGTGTAGGCTCCGGTGACGCTGATGCTGGGCTTGCCGGGATCGGTGGGTGCAGGCGGCGCGTCCTTCTCGAAGACAGCCTTGACCTCCACATTGCTGTCCGGCATGAGGAACTTATTGTTCTCGATGGCCACGCCGCCGCTGATGACTTGCCACTCCTTGAAGTGGTAGCCCTTTTTGGGCATGGCGGTCAGGGTGATCTCCGTACCAGCCACGGCCAATAAGGGAGATGCGAAAGCTATTCCGTTGCCGTCCGTTTTCACGGTGACGGTATGCTTGGTGGGTGCAAAAGGTGAATCCTCCTCGAAGATAGCTTTGATCGCCACATTGCTGTCCGGCATGGTGAACTTGTTGTTGGTGATTACAAGTCCTGCCAGAGATTCGACCTGCCACTCCTTGAAGTGATAGCCGGTGTTTGGCGTGGCAGTCAGGGTGATTTCTGTTCCGGCTGTCGCCGAGGTGGAGCTTGCAGAAGCCGTTCCGCCGCCCGCTGTGGTGACGGTGATGGTGTGCTCGGCGGCGGGGGCGTTGGTTATCGTAATAGACAGCTCCTTCTTATCGTTGCCCACGCTGTTGAGAGCTCGAACGGTAAATTGGGCGGTTCCTTCCGCAGTGGGCGTGCCGCTGATCTTGCCGGTGGTTTGTTTCAGCGTCAGACCCTTGGGCAGCTCGCCACTGAAAAGCTCCCACAGAATGAAGCCTCCCCCAGTTGCCTGAAGCTGATGGTGGTACGGCGTGCCGACCGTGCCGCCGGGCAGCGTCGTGGTAGTAATCGCCGGCGCATCCTCCGAACCTAGGAGCTTCACCCGGATCGCGGCTGTTACCGCAGGCTCCGGCTGCTGATACCTGTGCTCGTCGTTAGCGTCGAATACCAGCGTACCGGGGATGGTCTGCCAAGCCGTGGACTGCGCGTCATAGGACGATTCCTCCCACGAAACCTCCATGCCAACCCTGAGACCGTCGATGGCCTCGACGACCACAATTTCCGGCAGGTTAAGCTCTGCAAAGGTCGTACCGAGTTTCTTCTCCGTAATGGAATCCGGCTCCTCGCAACGCTTGAAGGTATTTTTGATGACGTTGACCTTGATCGTTGTCTCCGCCGTCCTGTAGCCGTGCTGGTCAGTCGGCGTGAATACCACCGTCACAACGTTCTCGCCCAGCTCGTCAAACCATCCGGGCGTACCCTCCTTGAAGGAGAACGTGCCGGGGACGACGGTATCCGTTCCCTTGACCCTTGCCACGCCGTCCGCAAGATTGGCGCTTCCCCCGCCTGTGGCTCCCATCTCGAAGATCCGATTGACGAACATGGTATTGTCGGGCAGCGTAAAATCGCCGTTTTTCCACCGGAATACGGGCGGCTGCGTGATCTCCGTCTCGGCCGGGTCTGCCTGCAGCGTGACCTTGATCACGCCTCTGAGGTCGGCGCCCTCGGGTACGATGTAATACTTCTCAAATTCGGCGCGGTTGACCTCGCCGTAGATGGTCTGCTCCTCATAAGAATTGGGGTCGTAGTTTGAATCGTCCCACTTGATGATGCCGGGCACATTGCCGTTCAGCCCGCTTCCCTCGTGGTTTGGTTCATCGGCCGCCGCGAAGAAATAGAACGCGTTCGGCAGACCGAGATCTTCAAAGGCTGTTCCGATCTTTTTATTGTCAATATACGATGTATTGGCTTGCCTGAATTTGCGGGGAATGACGTCCACGTTGACGGTACATTCCGCCGTGGTGTACTTCTGCAGGTCATTGGGTGTGAAGGTGACCTTGAGCGCCAGCGGTCCCACCTGAACAAGCCCGCCATCTCTCCGCCAGTAGCCGTATAATTCCTGCTCCTCGTTCAGAGTGAACACGCCGGGAACCGTTTCGCCATCTGCCGTGGCTTTTCCGCCGGAAAGATACTCGTCGGAAAAGGCAAGCTGGCAAAAATCGCCGCTGTATATCTGCCTGGAGTAGGTGGGCTGCTCCAGCGTTGGCACAATGGGCTCGTCGCCAATGAGCGTGATTCTGGCGATGGCATTAATGCTTGTCGGCTTCAGCTCCTCCGCGTGGAAGCTCTCTTCAACATGCAGCTCGCCGGTAATGATCTGCTCGCCACGAGCGCTCGGGTCATAGGTGGAGCCGTCCCATGTCACGGGGATGTGACCGAAGGTCCTGCCGGTGTTGGTCTTTACCTCGACGAAGGGAGGAAGCAACAGATCCTCAAACGCCGTGCCCAACAGCTCGTCGGGGAGGACTTTCTCTGTGACGCTTGTGATCGTGTGCTTAATCCCCGTCACGATGACGATACATTCCGCCGTGGCGTATGTCTCCGCATCGTCGGGGGTAAAGAGGATTTCCATGCGGTTTTCGCCCGGGTACACATTGCCGCCCCAATTGTGCTTGAAGCGGAACGAGCCGGGAACAACGATGTCCGTCCCCTCGACCATTGCTTCGCCGCCTTTGAGATTCTCATCAAAGTACCACTCGCTGACATACCCCTCAGAGGGCAGCGTGGGCGGGGTGGTGATGACCGTTTTGGTGAGCTGCAAAAGTTCTCCGTAGGCCGTATGACAGGTTTCGCAAATGGCCTTCTCCGTGCTGGTGGCCTTGCCGCCGGAGCAGTTGCCGGTTTCGGTATGGCTGCTGTCCGTGGTGCAGGTGCGTGTGTGCGTTCCATTGCCGTTGGAGGTCCATTCGCCCCAGCTATGATTGTGCACCTCCCATATGGCATAGATGGTTGTGCTCATATCATACCCATGTACTACCAGGCAACTGGTATAACCGCCGTTTCCGCCATATATCGGCTTACCAGTCCGAGAATTCGCCCAACCCATGAAGGTATATCCGTCACGGGTTGGAATTATTTCTGATATGGGAACCCATACATGAAATTCCGAACTGTCCACGCTCTGACTTGGCGGCGCGCCGCTGCCGCCGTTGGCATCGTAATGCAGCGTATAGGTGTATTGGGTGGCGGCGGGACGGGCTGCCCCGAGCAGAGGCATTGGCGTTTTTCCGTCCTTGGAATCGCAAATCTCACATAAATAGGTGCAGGGCTTCCCCATGGAAGCCGGTGCATAGCCGCAATCCTTGTCATGCGCGTGCTTGCAGTCTGATGTTTGAAGGATACAGCCGCTTTCCTCGGTGCACGCGTGAACGCATTCCGTCGGTGCTGCGTTCTCTGCCTCCGATAAGCCGTCGGCATTCTCCGACACGCTTTCCGCCGTGTAGCATTCCGCTGTATGCGCATGGACGCACCGGGTTATTAGACTATGACATTCCTCCGTGTGTTCATGGGAACAGGGAATTTCCGCTGTCCCTTCGGTATAGCCGCAGGCCTCGTCATGCTCCGGGTGGTGTTCGCACAGACCGCCCGGGTTCGATGCACGTGCGCCGGTCTCTACCTCCGCCGCAAACGCGGTCGCCGGCAGCAGCGTCAGCACCATGCAGCAGACGAGCAGTATGCTGAGTATTCGTTTCTTCATTGGCTTTTCTCCTCCTGTTCGTATCGGGCGGGCTTGTTTGTCCCGCCTTTTTTCTGATTTTTCCTGTTTCTGAGCCGAATGCACAGCGCGGTGATCGCCGCCGCCGCGGCAAAGGAGACGACGGCCACCAGCACATAGCCGCCTGCGTCCTCCCGCAGCAGCCTCGTGCCGAACACGCCCCATGCGGCGGTCTGTCCCCGCACTATAAGTGCGTCCGCCGCCCCGGCAAGTGCCGTGAATAACATCAGGCAGAAAGCGGAGAGGCTTATTGCCTCGCGCCGCTGCCTCCGGCGGGTGTTTTCCCGCACCCGCTACTTGACGAGTGCGACCCGTCTTGCAGGTATCGTACATATCGTTTGCCCCCCTTTCCGGTTTGTCTGGAATTGTGATAAAAACCCTTTCACTTATATAGGTACAAAAAATCGAAAAAACTCTCACCCAAAACGAAAAATTTTTCAAAAAAATTTGAGAGCCGCCAAAAAGCAGCTCTCAAGGAGAGGATGTCCCCATTCCGGCAATGCAGAACAGGAAAAAGCGGAGCTGCCGCCTGCCCATGCACAGGGCGGCCACCAGCAGTGGAGATACCATGCAGATGAAGATGTTTTCAATATAGGTCACGCTTCCACCGCCTTTCTCGTGGCGGACAGCAGCCCGAAAATGGCAAGCGTCAGCAGCATATCGCACCAGAAGGTGGGGCTGTCCGGAGAGGTATTCGGCCAGAAGCAGCCCAACGTCCAAAGCAGATATTCCGCAAACACAAAGTACAGCACTCCGATGTGAAACCACCGCATATTCCGCGCCGTGCCCGTCTGCTCATTGGCGTAGATCAGTCCACGAATGGCACAGAAGGAGAGCCAGATCATCATGCCACACCAAATCAGGTTGGAGAGGATGTCCCCAAAGGTGCAGTAGAACGCCAGAAGCGGCACGCCGATCAGCGGCGAAAGCCATGCAGAGCGGATACGGAAACTGCACTCGCCTTTGCAGGACAGCGTGGCCTGCAAAATCCGCAGGAAGATGAGGCTGGCCACCCAGCCGAATTCCGACACATAAAAGCCCCGCGGCGTGGTATCGAATAGCAGCAGGTACAGCGTCCAGTAGAGCGCGCCGAGGGCAAAGCAGCCGTAGAAGCACAGTAGCAGAAAATACGCCTGTCTGTGGCTTTTTCGGTAGGAGATACCCGAAAGCAGCGCGCCGACGAACATGGTCAGTAGTTGCAGCAGGTTCTCAATCAGCTCCATGTGTATCCTCGCTTTCCTTGTCCTGCCCGTCCTCACGGTTCATCTGCCGCAGCTGGAAGCACAAAACAGTCACGCATACGCCGAGTAAAAAAGCCAGCAACCCGATGACGATGTATCCCAAGGCCGCGCCGCTATACATGCTGGCCGCCGTTTCTTCTGCTCAATTTGGGCGATGCGCCGCTTCGCCTCCGCGACGCGCTCCTCATGACTTCGCATTTGTGATCCCCTCCCGTTCCAGCAGTTTTCGCAGGCTTTCCTTTCCGCGATACAACATGTTGGTGATCTGCTTCACCGTTTTTCCCGTGACATCCGCCGCCTGCGCGTAGCTCATGTCTTCAAAATAGATGAGATACAGCACCTCCCGATAGTCCGGGTTCATTTCATCCATGCAGAAATGCAGGATGCGGTTTCGCTCCTCCGTCCAGATGACCTCCTCTGCCAGCAGTCGCCCGTCCGGCTCGTCTGCAAGCGTATCGAGACTGAACAATATCTTTCGTTTGCTCTTATCCGAAGGAATACAAGGCGCCTGGCGAAGTGTTCAGAAAAAAGTTACCTATGCATTACTGTTCACAGATCACTCCTGTTATCTGACAATCTTTTGAAGTGGTTGACTATACCGGGGGTTCCAAGTATAATGTTCCCTGATAAATTCGATGATAGAGATATAAAGGAAAGGACAAAAGAGAGATGACGGCAAAATATGCATTTAAGCAGTCTGTTCCGATTATGGCGGGATATATTGTGCTTGGCATGGGATTTGGTGTTCTTCTGGAATCGAAGGGGTACGGTGTGCTCTGGGCCATTGCCATGAGCGTGTTTATTTATGCGGGATCTATGCAGTATGTTGCCATAAATCTGATCACTGGCGGGGCATCTTTGATCGCCACTGCGTTAATGATGCTGATGGTGAATGCGAGACATCTGTTTTATGGAATTTCCATGCTGGATAAATATAAGAATACGGGAAAGTATAAACCATATCTGATTTTCGCATTGACTGATGAGACCTATTCACTTGTATGTAGCGGGAAAATTCCGGAGGGGGTTGACAGGAATAAATATTATTTTCTGGTGTCCTTATTTGATCAGGTTTACTGGGTGATTGGAAGTGTGATCGGTTCTGTGGTTGGAAGTGTACTGAACTTTAATACAGCCGGAATTGATTTTTCGATGACAGCACTGTTTCTGGTGGTGTTTGTGGAACAGTGGAAGAGTACAAAGGACCGTGCAAGTGCGATCACCGGGGTTGTAGTATCGGTAGTGTGTCTGCTGATCTTCGGTGCCGGGAATTTTGTTATTCCGGCCATGATCAGTATTACAGTAATATTGCTTCTGATGAGGAAATTCAGAAAAGATTCGGAGGAAGCGGCAGAGAAGGGGGAAGTGGAACATGTTTGATATTCATGGGGCAGGTGTGATTGCTGTAGCTGCTATTGTAACAATGCTGATCCGATTCTTTCCATTTGCTGTTTTTGGCGGAGATAAAAAGAGACCTGTAGTGATTGATTATCTGGCAGATGTACTGCCGTATGCAATCATGGGAATGCTGGTGGTTTACTGTCTGAAAAATGTGAGCCTGATCACAGCGCCTCATGGACTTCCGGAACTGATTGCGTGTATACTGGTTGTTTTGCTGCATTTATGGAAGAGAAATACACTGCTCAGTATTATAGCGGGAACGGCTGTCTATATGTTTCTGGTGCAGGTGGTGTTCTAAAAGGAGGGATTCATGACCTTACAGGAGATTCTTGAAAGTGTAAAAAGTGGTTCTGTATCTGTGGGTTACGGTGCCGGTTATCTGGCCGTTCAGATCAACCGTCTAACGGCAGGTGCAGATGAGAAAGGAAATTGATTATGGGAAAAACATTATATCTGGAATGTTATTCAGGGATAAGTGGTGATATGACGGTTGCGGCTCTTCTTGATCTGGGAGCTGACCGCTCAGTGCTGGACAGGGTGCTGAGAAGCCTTCCGATATCAGGATTTGAGACAAAGATCAGCAGAGTTGTAAAGTCCGGAATAGATGCATGTGATTTTGATGTTGTGCTGGATAAAGATCATGAAAATCATGACCATGATATGGAATATCTGCATGGACATCATCATGAAGGTCATGAGCGCAATCACGCCCATGGCACAGGAACAGCGCAAGACCATCACCATCACGAACACCGTGGAATAAAAGAAATTACCTATATTATAGAGCATAGCGCAATGACTGAGAATGCAAAGAAGATCGCATTGCGTATATTTGAAATTCTTGCAGAGGCAGAGAGTAAAGCACACAATGTGCCTGTGGATCAGGTGCATTTTCATGAGGTGGGAGCAGTGGACTCTATTGTGGATATTGTGTCTGTGGCAGTCTGCCTGGATAATCTGGATGTTACAGAGGTGATCGTTCCTGTTCTCTGCGAGGGACGTGGAACTGTCCGTTGTCAGCATGGCATCCTGCCAATCCCGGTTCCGGCAGTTGCAAATATAGTAAGTGCCAATCATTTACATCTGAAAATGACAGAGGTAGAAGGTGAACTTGTAACGCCTACAGGTGCGGCGATAGTGGCAGCAGTAAAAACAAAGGATAAACTTCCGGAAACATTTGAAATCCAGAAGATTGGAATCGGTGCAGGTAAACGCCAGTATGAATGCCCTGGGATTTTAAGGGCAATGATCATATCAGAAAGCACAGAGCAGGTTAAAGGAAGAGATAAAGTAAAGGCTCAGACAGAAGAATTCAAAAACCCGGAAATCAGAAATAATCCGAAAGCTGAAAATCAGGAAATCAAAGATACGATTATCAAGATGGAAACAAACATTGATGACTGCAGTGGAGAAGTTCTGGGATTTGTCATGGAACGTCTGATGAAAGCCGGTGCCAGAGATGTGCATTATGTGCCTGTTTTTATGAAAAAGAACAGACCTGCATGGGTTCTGAATGTGATCTGTAAGGAAGAAGATATAGAAACGCTTCAGAATATTATTTTTGAAGAAACTACTACGATTGGAATTCGTTATAGCATAATGGAACGTACGATTCTTCCCAGAGAAACGAGAACCCTTCCGACTCCATGGGGAGAAGTTCAGGTAAAGGTATGCACTTTGAATGGAAAAGAGCAGCTTTATCCGGAATATGAGAGCGTTGCACAGTTGAGCAGAGAAAAAGAGATTCCATTTGCAGAAATTTACCGTTATATTGTTTTGGCAAATAAAGAAAAATAATAACTTTCATATGTGAACCCTTTGGTTTCCCTGAGAGTACTCTACGCGAAATCAAAGGGTACTTTTGTCTTGAAATAGAGTTGTAAGAGCTGTATACTGCATGTAGTATGAAGGGAGAAAAGAAATGTTTTGCATTGGCATTTGCGATGATGATGAAGGACTCTGCGGGGAACTGGAAAAAATGCTTTATGATTATGGAAAAGAGAATAAACTTCAAATGAATATTGATATCTGGTATCAGGGAGAAAGCCTGTGCCGGTTTCTGAGAGAAAACAAGAAGATTCTTGATGTGTTATTTCTGGATATAGAATTACTGACAACAAATGGAATTGAGGTAGGGCGTTTTATAAGAGAAGAACAGGAAAACATGGAAACTGCAATTGTTTACATTTCAGCGAACAGCAGTTATGCGATGGATCTATTTCGTGTACAGCCTACAGATTTTCTGATCAAACCTTTAGACAAAATAAAAGTTGGGAATGTCATGAACAGGATTCAGAAAATTTCGGAAGTCAGAAAAGGTATTTTCGAGTACTTTGGCAGTGGATATTATTTCAAGGTGCTGTATAAAGATATTCTGTATTTCAGCAGTCAGAATAAAAAAGTGCATCTGGTTTTAAAAGACGGACAGAAAGAATTTAATGGCAAACTGAAAGAAATAGCAAAGAAAATTCCGGGAAATTTCATTCAGATTCATCAGTCGTATCTGATCAATTTTGATTATATCGAAGAATGTTCTTATGAATCTGTGAAAATGAAAAACGGAGATACAATTCCAATCAGCCAGCCATATCGGAAATCAGTGAGAAAGCAACTGGCGGAACGTGTGTGGAGGGACAGAGAGTAAATGTTTGCGTTGATAACTACATTAAGCACGAATCTTTTGCGTACATATATAATCTATCGCTTTATGAGGTTGTTCTTTTGGACAGATATTGAGGAAAAGAAAAAAGAAAGAGCCTGTTATGTATTGTTTTTTGTTTTGACAGCAGTGGTACATCTGATATTTTGTTCGCCAGGTATGAGTGTGATAACAAATATAGTGCTGATTTTTTTGATTACAGTGTGTTATGAAGGAGCATTGAAAAAGAAAATATTTGTGACACTACTTGTATATGGAACTAATATGGGATGTGATTTAGTAGCTGTTCATTTACTGACAGATTATTCAATAACAGGGAAAGTCGGTGAATGTGCTGCGTATATAACTGTACTATTATTGCTGATTTGCGATGTTATTTCAGAAAAAATCTTGATTAAGAATAAAGGAGAAGATAAAACTCCGCATGGGATGATACTGGCGGTTATTTCAGCACTTTGTCTGGCAGAATTGCTTATTGTTGAACAGGAACTAAAAAATCGTATCCTGCTGGTGTTATTTGGATGTTGTGTTTTGGCAGTTGTATTATTGATTTTCTATTTATATGATGTTCTGATAAGTGCGTATAAGAAACTGGAAGAACAATCTCTTATGGAAAAACAAATGCTCATTTATTCTCACCAGTTGGATGTGTTGATGCAATCGGAAGAGAAAGTAAAAGCTCTACGCCATGACCTGAAAAATCATCTGGGAGAACTTGCACTTATGGCTGGAAATCAGAATAATGAAGAAATTCGGAAATATATACAGGACATGGGGGAGTATATGCAGAACCAGTCTGAACTGGTCAGCTGTGGGAATAAGAATCTTGACAGTCTGCTGAATTATCTTCTGGGACAGGCAAAAAAGAAACTGAATCATGTAGAGTATGAGGTACGGGTACCATCTGATTTGTGTATATCAGCATTTGATCTGAATGTGATTTTGGGAAACCTGACAGAGAACGCAATAGAAGCAGCAGAACAGACGAAAGATAAATGGATGTCAGTGGATATATACTATGAAAAGGGCATGCTTTCCATGGAAATAAAAAACAGCTTTCAACATGAATTGGCTGTAGAGAAAAATAAATTATTGTCAACGAAGGAAGAAAAAGGACATGGCATTGGTCTTGCAAATGTCAGGAAGATGGTAGAGAAATATCAGGGATTTATGGATGTTTCGAATACAAATCAGATTTTTACTGTAAAGGTAATGCTGTACTTATAAATTATGTAGAATCTATGAAAGATAGTGTAGTGGTAGGACTGCGCTGTCTTTTATTTTGCAGAAAATTAGTCAAGAGGGAAAATATTGTGACAGAAAACCTTATAAAAAACCACAA
>OLNL01002770.1_pt1 | contig 12865 bp, 5 predicted proteins | sample 1672181 | NCBI WGS metagenome assembly OLNL01 (sample SAMEA3136656, study PRJEB25190) | human gut metagenome | biome: human gut; feature: human-associated habitat; material: faeces | place: Austria | collected 2013
TCTTCCGATCTTGTTTTTTTGTTTTTTTGTTTTAAGGAGATTGTAGCAGAATAAAAAACAAAAAAACAGATACGGATGATTACCTACTTACGGTTATTTGCGTGTTTTATGTTAACACAAAATGGGGGGGGACTGCAAGAGGAACATCCATTAAAATCCCCCGTGGTTGAACGCTTCCATTCAACCATGGGGGATTCTCACTGCTTTTTATTTTTTATGCCCAATGTCCATTTGCATCAATATAATATTTACCATTTTCTACCCATTCATTTGCTGCCATTTTTCCGTCAGCTTTTAAATAGTATATATAGTAACCTTCCTCATACCAGCCGGTCTGCATATAACCCTTTGCATCAAAATGATACCAGCTTCCTGCGATCTGTTTCCACTGGTTCTTTGGATAGCTTCCATCTGCATTCTGGTACCACCAGCCTTTGCCGTCTTTCTTCCAGCCTTCTGTATACTTCTTCTGACCCGGTACGTATTTTCCATTGGCATCTACATAACTCTTTCCATTGTCAACCCATTCATTGACAGCCATTGCACCGGAAGATTTTAAATAATACCAGGTGTTTCCAAGCTGCAGCCAGCCAGTTGCCATTTCTCCGCTGGATTTCAGATAATACCACTTCGTTCCGACTTTTATCCAGCCGGTCTGCATATAACCTTTTGCATCAAAGTGATACCATTTGCCTGCGATCTGTTTCCACTGATTCTTCGGATAGCTTCCATCCGCGTTCTGATACCACCAGCCTTTGCTGTCCTTCTTCCAGCCTTCTTTTGCAGTTACATTCACTGTACAGCTTGCACTGATGCCGGTTGCTGTCTCCGTTACAGTAATGCTGGTTTTACCGGCTGCTACCGCTTTAATCACACCTGTCACATCTACAGTTGCTATTTTCCCATTCTCTGATTTAAAAGTCACACTCTTTACATTTGTTGCATTTGCAGGATTATAGCTCACTGTCAATTTGGCCGTATCTCCCACTTTCAGTTCTAAGGCTGTAGCACTAAGATTTAAGCCAGTTAAGTTAATCCCCTGTGTAGTAAATGACTTTTTCTCACTCCAGAGAACATTTCCGCCGGAAATATAATAAAACTGATAATAATACGTCGTTCCTGCTTTTAAATTCCCTGCTGTGTACCAGATATTTAAGGTATTCGCATTTGGATTTTCTTTTTCCCCAAGGTGCATCGCATTTGGATCTGTTCCAATATAATATCCGCACTCGCTGACATATGTCAGGCTTGTTGTTGCTGTTAATTTTGCACTGGATGTAGTGATCTCGGACGCATTAACCGAAGTAAAATTATTCGACGGCTGTGTACTGAAATCCGGTCGAATAACCCCCCAGTAGGAATTGCTTAATCCATTGTATTTATAAGTAACTTTTTCTACATATGGATGAGAGTTAAAATTCTGATGATATGTTTCTCTGTCCGCTGCATAAATCGCTACATGACCGTACGGATTAGACGAGTTTCCGGAGTACACCAGAATATCGCCTTTCTGCGGCTGTGCACCCTGAATTCTCTGCCATCCGGACGGCAGGGCATTCCATGCGTAATCGCATCCGTTTCCGCCAGGGGATCTCTGACCAAGATACTGATAATAATAACAAATCAGATCAACACACTGATTTCCATAGACGCCGTCATAATCCAGTCCTGTTCCCACTTTGGATTTGACCCAGTTGATGGCATCATCTGCGGAGTGTCCCGCCGTTCCTGCTTTCGCCTGAAGCGGTGTCAAAATCACCATCATTACAAGTGCCATCAATGCAATGATAGTCGTTTGAAAATATTTTTTTATTTTCTGCATATCCCTTACCTCATTTTTTGTGCTTGTTTTAAAAGGGTCAAATTTTTCATTAAAAACATTTTATTCACCTCCATCTCCATTCAACCCTTTTCCTTATAATATGGTATCTTCATCATACTACTTTCTGTGCTGAAAAGCTATCCTTTCTCTGACTTTCTATGCATAAAATTTTATACTTCAAATTACTTTTACCTCTGCATTACATTTTCCAGGTTTTCTTCAGGAATATTTCTTTTTACAATATTGCGATGGCTTTTTACATTCGTACGCAGTATAATAATGGCATAGCTTTTTATAAGTTTTCACACCGATGAAGGAGGGAAACAAACTTGAAGAAAAAAGAATTACTTCAAAAATCTTCAACTGTAGCCGCTGTTGTGCTCGCTGCCGCATTGATGGATCTGACGACGGCTCAGGCTTCCGCTATGGACGCATCTGCCGTATCGTCATCCTCACAGGTACTCGAGCAGTCCGTTTCTTCGGATTCTGAAGATGCCGTCGAAACAGAAACTGCAGAATCGCAGGATGCTGCGGACGAAACGGATTCCAACATTCCGGATACCCCTGATGCCGAACCATCACCGGAAACATCCGCCTCTTCTGACACAGACACTGCAGAAACTGCTTTTTCGGAAAGCACAGAGATTGAAAATGCTTCTGCAGAAACTGCTTCTGACGACATTTCCGATGCATCTGAGGTTTCAACCCAGGACGATTTTACTCCCGGCTGGAATACCGATGATGACGGTAATGTAAGTTACAGAGATGAAAACGGTGTCTGGTACCAGGATGAAATTCGCGAGATAGACGGCAAAAAATACTATTTCAACGAACATGGTTATCTGGTCAAAGATACAGAATTCAGTTATGACACTTCTGATTACACTTCTCACACATTCCGGGCACAGGAAGACGGTTCTCTTCTGATTGATGGCTGGTACGATAAGAGCTATTTTGATGAAAACGGTCATAAGTGCTACTATTGTGTCAAGAAAATTCATGGTGTCTATTATGGTTTTGACAACGACGGCAATATGCTTGATGACTGCGCCTTCTGGATCAACAATTACAGCGATACAGAGACGAAAAGTTATCGTTACCGCGCCCTGCCTGGCGGTGCACTCTGTGTAGACTGCTGGTCTACCACAGAATATGGTGAAGAATGCTACTACGGTTCCGATGCTGCCGCCTATACTGGCCTAATCGAGCGAAATAGAATCCAGATTGCTGTTGTTGACGGCATTCCATGCCGGAACAGTGATTTTTCTTTCGATGGCAAATATTATTGGGCAAACGATGATTACACGCTGACCGAATTGAAGAATAATGACTGGACTTATATTGACTCTGATTCCTGCAGAGGCTATCGTTATGTCAAAGATGGTAAGATTCTGAAAGACTGCATTGAAAAAATCGGAGCCTACTATTATTGTTTTGATTCCAATGGTGTGATGCAGACTAATGGTGTTGTCACGATCTGGAATCCTTCTGCTAAAACATATTATGCAGATGAAAACGGACATCTGAAAAAGAATTTCTGGTTCAGCCGCTCCAGAGAGCTGACTTTTGATAAAGGAAATACGGAGCCAAATCTTTATAATCAGATTCTCTATTTTGGAGATAATTTTGAATCCTGCAGTGGTTTTCAGACGATTGACGGAAAACTTTACTATTTTGCATCACACAACATGGTGGATGCTCCAAGTCTCATTATCGACACCACTGTTACCGTTGATCAGAAAAATTATCTCTGTCTCCAGGATGGCGCAGTAGTTGAATTAAAGGACAACGACTGGACATTTGCAGAAGATAACCAGTATTACGTCAAAGATCATACGATTCTGAAAAACTGTGTTGCCAAAATTGATGGAAATTATTATGGTTTTCAATCCGATGGTAAAATGTATAACAATACCCGTTTTACCATTACCGATCCGAACGACCATTCTGTTTCCAGCACTTATTTTGCCCAGAAAGGCGGCGTGCTTGCCATCGATAAAAACATAACGATTGATGGTACTTCATACTACTTCGGCAGCGATGGAATTGCTTACACTGGCATTCGGACTATCGATGGTAAAAAATATTATTATGAAAAAGGCTTTCTTAGAAAGTCCTGCATCCTCGATATAGACGGACATAATTACATCGCCCTCTCGTCTGGAGAAATACAGGAACTTTTTGCTGGTATGGAATGGGTGGACGCTAATGGTTCCTGGTATTATATCAGAAATAACAAACTCCTGAAAAACACCAAAGCTAAGATTAACAATAAATGGTATCTATTTTCCGAATCAGGCAGCATGTATCAGACAAATTCCACCATATTTTTCAATGGAGTACCATATTTTGTAAACAGCGACGGCAGTCTCAAAGTAAACGCATGGGGTTCTGTCAATGGTGCTAAAGTTTATTATGATGAGAATGGAAGTCCCGTATCCGGCGTTACTACGATTAACGGCGTAAAGTACCTGTTTTCTTACCATTCTTATGAGACTTATGGACAGTTGCTGTGCAATCGTGCATTTTGCTTTTCGTCCCTCACCTTTTATGATCCCGTCAATTATGCATCCGATTCCGCCGGCCGCGCAACCCGTTTGAAGAATAATGCATGGACCAAGGTAGACGGTTTCTGGTATTACGTTTCCAATCATTCTGTACTGCTTAACACCGTTACTCAGATCGGAAATTCCTATTACGCCTTTGATGAATCTGGCCACATGTATGCCGGCACCACATTTACCCTGAAAGGTGTCTCCTATACTGCTGATAAGGACGGTCATGTCACCTTCACCCAGATGCAGGATCTTTCTGACGGTAAATACAGTATGGATAAAAACGGCAAATCTTACACTGGAATGAAAACGATTGGCCAGATCAAGTATTACTTTGCAGAAGGCAAAATGCAGAAAGACTGCGCTTTCACGTATCAGAACGGCAACTATGTTTCCGGTTCTGACGGACGTGTTCTTGCACTTCCTTATAACGGCTGGACAGAAGTAGACGGACACTGGTATTTTGTTTCCAATGGAACTCTTATTAAAAATACCTCTTTCACGGTCGGAAAGAGCACCTATCTTTTTAACTCTGATGGTGCAATGATGACCAGTGATATTTTGTGGACATCAAATGGAGAATGCTCAGCAGCAGATAAAAACGGCATCGTCTTAAAAAATGCCTGGATGCAGACAGCGGACGGATCCTGGATGTACTTTGACAGCAACGGAAAGGCTGTCAACGGCCGCCAGACCATCAATAAAAAGAAATACACCTTCTACAACTTTGTTCTGAAAACCAATCGCCCTGCAACGGTCAACGGCAGAACCTATATCGTTGCTTCCAACGGCACGCTAAAAGAGATTACTTCCGATGGCTGGTCCAAGATTGATGATTACTGGTATTACTTCATGGATGGAAATGCGGTAACAAGCAACATTATCCAGATCGGATACAATCTTTACGCTTTTGACAGTAACGGACGTATGTATGAAAACCAGGAATTTTCAAAATTCGACTACACCAACAATTATCTTTATGCTCAGAACAATACTTACTACCGCGCTGACGCAAATGGAAGGCTGATCATCCATGATTCTTATCATAAAGATAATGATATCTACTATTACGGTGCGGGTGGTGCCGCCTACAATGGCTATCATAAAGTAAACGGTGTTACCTGGTTCTTTATCAACGGTAAACAGCAGAAAAATACTGCTTTCTGCGACAACGACGGAAACTGGTATGCTGTTGATTACATAGGAACACTCTTTGCCCTCGAAAACAATAAATGGAAACAGGTCGCCGGTCATTACTATTATGTAAAAAATGGTAAACTTCTGAAAAACACAGTTGCTCTGATCAACGGCTCCTATTACGGTTTCGACAGCAACGGCCAAATGTACAGCAATCAGATCTTCACCGATGCTTCCGGCAATACTTACCGTGCATCGGCAAGTGGTGCCCTGCTCCGCGATCGCTGGTACAGTGATTCCACCGGTAAATATTATTTTGATGCAAGAGGCATCGGTTTTGAAGGCATTCATCTGATCAACGATGACCGTTACACCTTTGCCAACGGTAAAGTCACCTCTGTCTCCTACAAACCGGCATGGCAGAAAGACAGTAAGGGATGGTGGTACCGCCATGCGGATGGTTCTTACACCACGAGCGGCTGGGAAAAAATTAACGGCAAATATTATCTCTTTAATGCCTCCGGCTATATGCTGACCGGCTGGCAGAAAGTAGACGGAAAATGGTACTACATGTACGAATCCGGCGCCATGGCTGCAAATACCTGGATCGGCAATTATTATGTCGGCGCAGACGGAGCCATGAGAACTTAAATAAGCTTTACACGAAAAAGCCCCCTTCCAGTTTTTACTGGTCAAGGGGGCTTCTCTTTTGATTATGCTGTTTTTACCTGGTCTCTAACCCATTTTCCGTCATCTCCTACATAGTAGTTTCCGATCCATTGGGATTTCGCCATCTTACCACTGCTTAACACGTAATAATCACCGATCCAGCAGTTTGCCTGCATTTTTCCGTTTTTGAAGCAGTACCATTCGTTATCTATGAATTTCCATCCAGTTTTTACCATACTGCCGTCACTTCCAAAGTAATGCCAGACATCATCCAGCTTTTTCCATTCTGATACAGCCATGGCTCCATTTGCATTTACATAGTAAGTATCTTCAATTAACTGGGAAACCTGCATGGCACCGCTTGTGTTCAGATAGTACCATTTGCCATCGATTTTCTTCCAGCCGGTCATCATTGCTCCGCTGTCATTCATATAATACCAGTTTCCGTTGATCTTCTGCCAGCCTTTCTGCATAGCTCCGTTCTTATTCAGATAGTACCAGATATTACCGATTTTCTGCCAGCCGGTTTTCATAACACCATCATCTCCCAGCCGATACCAGTTTTTATCAATCCACTGCCAGCCGGTCAGATATGTGCCATTTTTATAATAAAACCATTTCCCGTTGTCATCCTGATACCAGCCGTCTGCAATCGGCTCATCTTCAAACTCTGCACTGTACAGCGTTGACGAACCATCATCCGCATTGTATACCATAAATTCCAGCTCATTTTTTTCTTTCCGCACACCTGAGATCGTTCCAGCGATCGACTGATCTGCAAGATTTATAATAACTGTTTCAGTATTGTCTTCCAGTGAATATTCATAAATATTCTGCTTTGAGCAATAATACAGAGCATTATCTTTTTGTGCAAGTGTATCTCGGAAACTCTCTGTCTGACTCAATGTCTCTTCTGTACCGTCAGTCAGATTGCAACGGCGCAGGCTTCCCCATTTTATGTAATAAGCATTTTTATTCTGAAAGTACACCGGGGAATTCGCAGCTCTCCAGAATGATGAGCTGTACTTTGTACTTGTACATTCATACAGTTTATTATCAAAGGTATGTCCCAGCTCTTCCATTTCTTCTGTACTTCTTAAGAAATATGTATGTCTTGCCTGCCCGAAACGGTCATAAATCGGATCGTCAAAGGTACAATCCACATTATAATACTGGCCATCCATTTTTACAGCATTCCACGCATGATTCATAGAACGGCTTGAAACCAGATGTGTTTCGATTCCCAAATGATTCAGAATATACATATAGGCCAATGCATACGACTGACACACACCTCTTCCGTCCATCAGCACACCATAACTGGTATAATTCTTATAATTCAGATCATACTCTGCATGCGATACCAGATAATCGTGAATTACAAGCGCCTTCTGCTCATCTGTCATGGAATTGTTCACCAGTTTGTAGATGGATGCCAGTTTCTCATCCACTGCATTAAAAATCTGTTTGGTTTCTTCCGGTGTTCCGAATGTATTGGTAATTCTCAAACCTGTATAGTATGCATCACCATACCAGGCAATGATTCTATTATACGTATCACTCGGAAAATACGGCGAATAGCCATAATAAAAGCTTAAGTCATAGGTATCCCTTCTTATTTTTAAATCTTTAATGGATACCCATTCATTTCCAGCCAGCATTGCTTCTTTCACACGATTCTCCAGAACCGTATACAATTCATACTCCGTTCCGCTGAACTCATCGCCTTCATCGGCCCCGTATGTATCAATCCCGGACTCATCCTGCTGTGGTTCCATGGGTTTAATATCGCCCGTCGGCAATGTAACATCCTCATTTTCGTCCGCAAACGCCTTTTGCGGCATCACAAAAATGGATGCCGCAAGCAGAAACAAAAATGCTGTCAGTTTAACGATTCTCTTTTTTCTCCTCTCCATGCGCTTTTCCTCCCTGCAATTCTTCTAAATACAGTTCTGCATCTTTTAAGAAGCTGACCGCAATCATTACGATCACAATGCCGATCGGAAATGCCGCTACGATACTGACAGACTGCAGACTGTTCATGGAACTCTCTGCAAAAAGAAGTGCAATCGGAAGCAGGATCAGCAGAATACACCACATCAGCTGGATTCCTTTTGCCGGCTCTTCGCCGTCTTCCAGTTTCCGGTAGCTGTAGCACGATGCCGTCAATGCGATCGAGTCGAACGATGTCGCATAAAATGCAACCATCGTAACTAATACAACAACCATAATCAGCGGTGCACACGGCATGGTTTTGATCATCGACACGATCAGATGATATAAATCTCCATTTTCATTATACTGCGAAATGAAATCAATTGCACCTGAAATCTGCTTTCCCATCGAATAATTTCCAAGAATAATAAAGCTGACAAGCGTGGAACCCACACCAAAACCGTATCCGCCGAGAATCGTCTGGCGCACGGTTCTTCCGCGGGAAATGCTGCCAATGAAGAACGGTGCTGCCACACACCATACCATCCAGTATGCCCAGTAATAAATGGTCCAGTTCTGTGGGAAGTTTGTCGTACGCATCGGGTCCGTATACGTTGATAAGCCGATAAAGTTCTGAATCATTTTTCCAAGAGAAGAAAATCCAGTTTCAATAATATACCGCGTCTCTCCCCCAAACAGCAGGACGAAGGCAAGGAGTCCGAAAAACAGATAAATGCACACCTTGGCCAGAATGCTGATTCCTTTGAATCCATGCAGAAGAGAATAGGTATAAACACAGCAGGTGATCAGAAGAATGATAATATTAATCACAGTTCTGCTGACTTCCATATGGAACAGCTCGCCGATGATTTCCGCCATCAGAGGAGTTGCCACACTAAAAGTGGTAGCAGTTCCGGCCAGCAGTGCAAAGACAGCCAGAAGGTCAATCAGACGGCCGCCAATTCCATCTGTCTGTTTTCCCAGAATCGGACGGCACGCCTCGCTGTATTTCTGACGGTTTCGTTTTCTTACATGAAGCATAAAGCCAAACGCAACGGCCAGTACCAGATAGAATCCCCACGGGATAAAGCTCCAGTGAAACAGTGGAAATACGCCTGCCCAGTCCTGAATGCTGCCAAGTTCTGCGATGTGAGGATCTGTTGCGTACAAAATCCACTCAGAGAACGAATAAAACAGAATATCTGCTGCCAGGCCGCAGGTAAACATCATACAGCCCCAGGCAAAGAAGGAATATTTTGGCTTCTCATCCGGCTTTCCAAGCACAATATTTCCGTATTTGGAGCCTGCCAGAAACAGAGACAGAAAGAAAATGCCAAGTCCGATGACCAGGTAATACGTTCCAAAGGTGTCTCCAAACAGAAATCGAATCTGGCCAAGTACCTGATTCGACTGCTCCGGTGCAAAGAAAAATACGATACATAGAGCAACGATCAGCGCCAGAGGCACCAGCGTGATCATCCAGTCGATTTCTTTTTTCTTCTGTTGGTTTTTACTGTTCATTTTCTTCCCTTTCTGCGTAATCCGCATACGATGCATCGAGTGCAACAAGCTCGCTGAAATTGTCTACTTCTATGATATCCTCTGCCTTCATTGGCCGGATGCCAAGCTGATACTCTTTCGGGTAACAGAACATTGCCACATCGTCCCAGTAAATCTGACGGTTTTTCTTTACTTCAAACTCCTGCTCCAGATGGCCTTTCAGCCGCTTTCCATCTTCTGCTGTCCATCGGGAAATGCTGTATAGCTGCCATCCGCCCTTTCCGCCGGTTCTGCTGCAGCCTGTCACAATGCCGTTTTCCACGGTCTGCAGCCACTCGTCGGTCTCATCATCGGTCCACACGCTGTTGTAACCGGATCGCTCAAACTCCGGTGCCAGAATTTCCGGATGATAGATGATCTGGTCACCGTCAAGAATAATCGCATTTTCCAGATGTTCCCGCGCCACATACAGCGATGCGATGTTGTTGCAGGTATCGTACCACGGATTGTCGATCAGCTTCAGACCCGGGTACTCCTCTTCCAGTGTCTGGAACTGTTCTTTGAGGTAACCGATTACCACGTAAATCTCTGTAATTCCGTTTTTATGCAGCCCGTCAATGACGGTATCAATCATCCGCACACCGTTTACCCGGACCAGCGGCTTCGGCGTTTTTAATGTCACCGGCTTCATCCGGTTTCCGAGGCCTGCCGCCATAATAATGGCACGCTCTACTTTGTACATGTTTCTTTTCCTTCCTCTCCCAGTTCCTGCTGGACTATTTTGTAATAATCTTTTGAATAGCGGTACTGCCGCAGGGAATATTCTCCGAATTCCACGCCTAATTTCCGTTTATATTCGCACCAGTTGCTCCAGAGCAGACCGCAGACTGCGATATAACAGTAGATTTTGATGCGTGTTTTATCATCGCAGCTTCCCTCAAAATAAAGATCAATCAGATGGTCCACCTGCTCTTTTTTGTAAAGAGAATAGATACAGAACATTGCGATATCCACATGCGGATCCTGCATTCCGGCGTATTCCCAGTCGATCAGGCGGATCTCCTCTTTTCCGTTTTCTTCCACAAACAGAAAATTGTCCGGCACGGCATCAATGTGGGTGAGCACCCGCTCTCCGGCATTTGCTTCGATGTAATCCTTTAACTGAAGCACATGCGCTTTCGTCTTTTCGTAATCTTTATATGCTGACGGAGTTCCTTCCCAGAGGCTTTCATAGTATTCCATCTGTCCGAACAGGTCGAAGGAATGGTCTACTCTTAATTTCTGCCCGTGAAACTCCCGCAGTTTCTTCATGCATTTCTGAAGATCTTCTTCCTTTTCTGCATCGCAGACCCTCGCACCGTCGAGATATTCTGTGATTTTATAGCCGTTCTCCGGATTAATATAGGCAATCTCATCGCAGATCTTCCGTCCGGCGATCATCTGATATACAGCGGCTTCCTGCCTGCGGTTGATCAGCTGATCTGTTCCCTCTCCCGGGATACGCATAATGTATTTTTTATCTTTGCAGGAGAATAAAAAGGATCGATTTGTCATTCCCTTTTTCAGAACTGTAATGTTTGTTACTTCATCCTGCTGTGCTCCAAGTGCTTCACAGATCACCTGAATGGCATCCGTCTGCAGCTGGCTGGAATCGCTGTCAATCTCACGCAGCTGCTCATAAGTATTAATTTCTACGACATCTGCTGCATGTACAACACGGGCGGTCACAATCATTCTGTCTTTCCGGTATAAGGTTTCCTCCCAGAACGCTCCGTCGTATCGGGAATCTCTTCCCAGTTCTTCCAGACGCTCCCGCACGATCGCTGCTTCCGCTTCCAATAGATAACAGATACCAATCATGGCGTTTCCGCCAGCCTGCTCTTTCTGTACAACCAGCTCCTGCTTCCGGTTTACCCGAACGGTACTGTCATCATCTACCATATCACTGACCATGTACCAGGAGTATAATTCATTTCTGCTGTATGGATTCTTTTCACACCAGATATCACAGGGAATGATGTAGCTGTTTGATAAATGATCTGCCGCCGTTTTCAGGGAATGCAGATTGTTTTTCGACGCATAATCCGGAGCAACGATCAGGTCTACGCCGTATTCATCGATCAGATATTCATACTGCTCTTTCATAAATCCGACAACGACGTAAATCTCTGTAATGCCGACTTCATGAAGCTGACGGATTGTGCACTCAATCAGCCGCTCTCCTTTGATTTCCAGAAGTCCTTTCGGTGTCTCTGTATTAATCGGAACCATCCGCATACCAAATCCGGCGGCAAGAATAATGGCGTTTTTCGGCGCTTTTTCTTTTGCTTCACGCAGTGCCTTTTCTGTCGGACGGATCTCTTCATCCAGGTAACCTTCTGAAATCAGCTCCTTAATCGAACGATTAACAATACCAAGCGAATGGCCGGTCTGCGCGGCAAGGATACGCTGATTGATGAAGGGTTCTTTTATCAGGTTGTTCAATATATCTTGTTTCGAGCTGTTCATATACTTCCTTCTTTCATTTTTCATGAACTTTTGTTTTCGATTATACTATAACTTTATGGCTTTTTCAATCTTTTTTTCTTTTATTTTATTTTTTGTATATAAGAAAAAAGTTCCGAATTGTTCCTTTTTCTAACAATTCAGAACCTCACTTCTTATGTCGAATTTCAATTCCAGCTTTAAAATGTGAACTTCCTATAAAATTAACTCTCGATATGCAAAAATATCATATTCCCCACATTTTCAACAAAAAACAATAGAAAATTCGAGAGTTAATATTTCAGGAAGTTCACATAAAAAGGTCCAAATAATTAACATTATTTGGACCACCTGTCAAAGGAAGCCTTTTTCCTTTTCGCCGTCATCAGGACTTCTTTGCGCTTCCATTCATAAATTTTTCTTAAAATTTACCTTTATTTTACCACACTACTCCCAAAACTACAATATATCTCCATTTTTCATTTTTTTTACATAGAACCTTTCTGGCCTAATACAATCAGTACAGTTTTAAACAAAATCTTAATATCCAGCATAAAGGACCATTCTGAAATGTACTTCGTATCCAGTTTTACAACCTCTTCAAAGTCCGTAATCTCACTTCGTCCGCTTACCTGCCACATACCTGTCAGACCTGGTTTGATTGCCAGTCTTGCTCTGTGATGGAGCTCATATTTCTCCCACTCATCCACTGTCGGCGGACGGGTTCCGATGAGGCTCATATCACCTTTTAATACATTGAAGA
>OLNL01002772.1_pt1 | contig 12845 bp, 6 predicted proteins | sample 1672181 | NCBI WGS metagenome assembly OLNL01 (sample SAMEA3136656, study PRJEB25190) | human gut metagenome | biome: human gut; feature: human-associated habitat; material: faeces | place: Austria | collected 2013
ATCCCAGCTATCGACAACTTGGATGCTGACGTTATCTCATTTGAAGCTAGCCGTTCAAACCTTGAAATCTTGGACGAACTCAAAGCGAAAAACTTCCAAACAGAAGTTGGACCTGGGGTTTACGATATCCACTCACCTCGTGTGCCTAACGAAGGCGAAATCGACCACACAATCGAAGCAATCCTTGCGAAAGTACCAAGCAGAAAAGTTTGGATCAACCCTGACTGTGGTTTGAAAACACGTGGAATTAAAGAAACGAAAGAAAGCTTGATCCGCCTTGTAGAAGCTGCGAAAGTTGCGCGTGAGAAATTGTAAGAAAAGCAGTTCTCCATACTTGGTTGATCAGTAAGAAATCAACTAGAAAAAGGTTATTACATATGTCGCGTCAAACACCGTCACTCTCATTTGAAGTTTTCCCTCCAAACCCAGCAGTAGGCAATGACAAAATTATTGCAGCCCTAAAAGATATGCAGGGCTTGGCTCCCCACTTCATCAGTGTGACTGCCAGCAATAATAAATTTAATATCAAAGAGACGACGGTTCGTTTGGCAGACTATATCCAAAATGACTTGGAGATTCCGACCATTGCTCACTTGCCAGCTATCTACCTAACTAAGGATAAGGTGGCTGAGACTATTGCAGATTTGGATAAGGTTGGGGTTCAGAAAATCTTGGCTCTTCGTGGAGATATCATTCCGGGTGTTGAGCCTCAAAAGGATTTTCGTTACGCCACAGACTTGATTGAGTTCATCAAGGAGCAAGCCCCTCACTTTGATATTGTTGGCGCTTGCTACCCAGAGGGGCACCCTGACTCTCCAAATCAGATCTCGGATATTCAAAATCTCAAGAAGAAAGTGGACGCAGGCTGCTCCAGTCTCGTAACGCAACTTTTCTTTGACAATGAGCGTTTCTATGATTTCCAAGACAAGTGTACCTTGGCAGGTATTGATGTTCCCATTCATGCGGGGATCATGCCGATTATTAACCGTAATCAAGCTCTTCGTCTACTGAAGACTTGTGAGAACATTCATCTCCCACGTAAGTTTAAGGCTATCTTGGACAAGTATGAGAATGACCCTGAATCTCTCAGAGCAGCAGGACTTGCCTATACTGTAGACCAAATCGTGGATTTGGTTACTCAAGATGTAGCAGGAATTCATCTATACACGATGAATAATGCAGAAGTAGCTCATCAAGTGCATCAGGCTACGGAAGCTCTCTTCCACCACAAAACCAAACTTGAAGTGAGTTGAGAAATCAAAAAATAGGGAGAAGAACAGAGGGAATTCAAAAGTACCCTCTTGCTCCTCTCTCTTTTGATTTTTTTGTTTAAGAAAAATACATGCGAAGATACACTTTTTTATAGTAATCCTAAAAATCGGAAGCTTAGATCTTGTTTGACAAGCCGATATCACGATTTACGATGCACCAAATCTAGATTATCTCTTCTATTTCTTTGCGACCAACCAGTGACAGATGTCTATAAAAATGGTAAAAAAGTGATTTGATCTTCTCGTTTCAAATGTGACCTAAATAGAAAAAAATCCCCTCATCAACTGATTCTGATGAGGGGATTTTAGTGCTGAGAACAGTATTTCCAAAGGGAGTTGGAAAATCTTTAAATGCCAACCTTGACATCTGGGAATCGCTCAGACACCTGTGCAAAAAGAGTGTAGAGTTGTTCTTCAGCATTCTTCTTATTCTTAATGGCTAGGCGGTGCTGTTTCTTTGGTTTGTCCTTGCGGATGTAGCACAATTGGAAGATTGAGCGAGCAATCCCTGATTGACGAACTCGAGTGACATGTAAGTATAGTTGTTGAACCTCTCGTAAATCAATCGTTTGCGTTCCTCTGAAATAGGTGATCAAATGATTTTTGTACAAGATAACTTTTAAGTCTTGATTGTAGTAGCTGGCTCCATCAGACAGGCGGGACAGATCTCCTTGGAGTTCGGGATAGTTTTGGTGGAGTTCCTGATAGGAAGCAATGGTCCGTTTCCGAACGGAGAAGCTGGCTACGACCATTATGATAGAAAGTCCAGCAAGAGCAGCTGAACCAATCAAGAGGAATAAGGAGTCTTTGTTGTACTCTGTAAGGCTTAAGTAATAACTGGTAGTCATATTAAGGGACACGACAGAAGTCGGGTCGAGAAGGGAATGGATGTACTCACTATAACCGACAAGGCGACCGTTACGAGACGTATTTTTGCTATCCTTTGCCAAAGGGGCTAATTGCGTTCCTTTTAGTTGATAAGGTTTGGTCAGCAGTTCCCCATTTTTTGCCTTATCAACGATTTCTTTAATCGTCGCATCGTCTTTTTTGGCTTCGATCCCTGCAAATTTACCATCATTTTGGTTATCGTACTGGACGATATAGAGGACGTGGCCGTTATCCACAGTTCCGACAGGTTCTCGTGTAATATCATAGACTTGCATCGTTACAGGGTCCCCAGACTTTTCTGCCTTCGCAAAGCTAGTAGAAGGGTTCTGGCGTCCCATCCATAATGAAAATACTAATCCTGCGAATGCAAGAAAGACAAGGGCAAGCACCAGACCTGACACAAAACCTTTATTGCGTTTTTCCTTCATCATAACGATCTCCTTTAGTTTGATATCTAAAGTATATCATGAAAGATTTTATGAGACAAGGGGATTTATAGATAGCTGATTTCAAAGGCTTTTTGAGTGGTCTAAGCAAAAAGCTGTTTGTAAAATGATTGAAAAATGCTTTGATTTTAGAAGAGATTTGCAACTTTTTATAAAAAACTATATTTTTTTTAATTTTTTCTATATACAAAAAGCTAAATTATTGATAGAATAGAAAAGAATTGAATTAAATTTGGTTCGCGTTCGTTCTGTCTTAATATGAATGAAACAGAATGTTTATAACCTAAATACTTGCACTGGATTCTAATTCATAAGAATCATAGCTAGAATTTGAGAGGAGACAATATGACTGTTGATTTTAACAGCAAAGCTTACTTGGATAAAGTGGATGCGTGGTGGCGTGCAGCCAACTATATTTCAGCTGCTCAAATGTACTTAAAAGACAACCCATTGTTGAAACGTGAAGTGGTCGAAAACGACTTGAAGGCTCACCCAATCGGACACTGGGGAACTGTACCTGGACAAAACTTTATTTACGCACACTTGAACCGTGCAATCAACAAGTATGACTTGGATATGTTCTACATTGAAGGACCAGGTCATGGTGGACAAGTAATGGTGTCCAACTCTTACTTAGATGGTTCTTATACAGAATTGAATCCAAATATCCCACAAAATGAAGAAGGATTTAAACACCTATGTAAAATCTTCTCATTCCCAGGAGGGATTGCCTCTCACGCGGCACCTGAAACTCCAGGATCTATCCACGAAGGTGGAGAGCTTGGTTATGCTCTTTCTCACGCAGCTGGAGCTGTTTTGGACAATCCAGATGTGATTGCTGCAACCGTAATCGGTGATGGTGAAGGGGAAACTGGTCCATTGATGGCTGGTTGGTTGGCCACTACCTTCTTGAACCCAGTCAATGATGGTGCTGTTCTTCCAATCTTCTACCTCAACGGTGGAAAGATCCACAACCCAACAATCTTCGAACGCAAAACAGACGAAGAATTGGCCCTCTTCTTTGAAGGTCTTGGATGGAAACCAATTTTTGCAGACGTAACGGCTATTTCTGACGACCACGAAGCAGCTCATGCTTTGTTTGCAGAAAAATTGGACGAAGCGATTGAAGAAATCAAGAAAGTCCAAGAAGAAGCTCGCAAAGGTTCTGCAGAAGAAGCAACTCAACCAGTATACCCTGTCTTGATTGCTCGTATTCCTAAAGGTTGGACTGGACCAAAAGCTTGGGAAGGAACACCAATCGAAGGTGGATTCCGTGCGCACCAAGTGCCAATCCCAGTAGATGCTCACCACATGGAGCATGTAGATGCCCTTCTTTCATGGTTGGAATCTTATCGCCCAGCAGAGTTGTTTGACGAAACTGGTAAACTAGTTCCTGAAATTGCTGAAATCGCACCAAAAGGTGACCGTCGCATGGCTATGAACCCAATCACAAACGCAGGTGTCATCAAACCAATGAACACTGCTGATTGGAAGAAACATGCCTTCAAGATCGAAACACCAGGTGCCATCATGGCGCAAGATATGATCGAGTTTGGTAGGTATGCAGCAGATCTTGTGGATGCGAATCCAGATAACTTCCGTATCTTTGGACCAGATGAAACCAAATCAAACCGTCTTCAAGAAGTCTTCACTCGTACAAGCCGTCAATGGTTAGGACGTACGAAACCAGACTACGATGAAGCTTTGAGCCCTGCTGGACGTGTCATTGACTCTCAATTGTCAGAGCACCAAGCAGAAGGAATGCTCGAAGGATATGTCTTGACAGGTCGTCATGGATTCTTCGCATCTTACGAATCATTCCTTCGTGTCGTAGACTCTATGATTACTCAACACTTCAAATGGTTGCGTAAATCGAAGACACATACGACATGGCGTAAAAACTACCCTGCCTTGAACTTGATTGCGACTTCAACTGTTTTCCAACAAGATCACAATGGCTACACTCACCAAGATCCAGGTATCTTGACTCACTTGGCTGAGAAAACTCCTGAATACATCCGTGAGTACTTGCCAGCAGATACCAATAGTTTGCTTGCAGTGATGGATAAAGCCTTCAAGGCAGAAGACAAGGTAAACTTGATCGTTACTTCAAAACACCCACGTCCTCAATTCTACTCAGCTGATGAAGCAGAAGAATTGGTTCGTGAAGGATACAAGGTGATCGATTGGGCATCAACTGTTTCAGCAGATGAAGAGCCAGATCTTGTCATTGCAGCTGCAGGTACAGAGCCAAACTTAGAAGCTCTTGCAGCCATCACAATCTTGCACAAGGCTTTCCCAGAATTGAAGATCCGCTTTGTCAATGTGGTAGATATTTTGAAATTACGTCACCCATCAGTTGATGCGCGTGGACTTTCAGATGAAGAGTTCGACAAGGTCTTCACAACTGACAAACCAGTGATCTTTGCCTTTCACGGTTACGAAGGCATGATCCGTGATATCTTCTTCAACCGTCATAACCATAACCTTCGTGTACATGGTTACCGTGAAAACGGAGATATTACAACACCATTCGATATGCGTGTGATGTCTGAATTGGATCGTTTCCACTTGGCACAAGATGCAGCCAATGCGGCTCTTGGAGCAGAAGCAGCTGAATTCGCAGCTCAAATGGACGAAACAATCGCCTTCCACAATGCTTACATCCGTGAACATGGTGATGATATTCCAGAAGTACACAACTGGAAATGGGAAAACGTAAATAAATAAGTTTATTCCAAAAGAAATCAGAAGTTGTTCTGATTTCTTTTTTGTACCTTTTTAAAGGAAGAAACTTTGGCTAAGGAATTCCCCTTGGTAAGAGAAGCTTCTCCAATACTGGATAGAGAAATCTGACAAAATTAATAAAATAGTATATTTTTTTAGATTTTGCTAGATTGCATTGACTTTGCATAAGAAAAGGACTAAAATATAGGTGCGGAAACCGCTTACAAAACATAAAGGAGGTCTGGTTATGGGAAGCGACAGACAACAACGTTTTTCTTTACGAAAATATGCAGTCGGCTTAGTATCGGTACTTGTCGGATGCTTTTTTTGTGGGGTGACTGTTTCAGCCCAGGAGCAGGATGGGCAGGCAGATGTACCCGCTCTTGTAGTCAAGGAAGAAAGTCAGGAGGTGAATTCGACAGTCGGACAGGACAAAGGTTTGGACGGAGCTCATGCAACTGATACAGTTAAGGAGGAGTCTTCTTTACAAGAGCAAGCCAAGACGGAGAAAACTGCCGAGATCTCACCTTCCAATGCTCAAACAAGTCCAGATTCGGACCCTACAGTAGCAGAGACTGATGCTAAGGACCAAACCAAGCAACCACAAACTACCTCTTCAGCTACTAGCGATCCTTCAAATGAGAAACCAAAAGAAGAGAAGACCTTGTCAGCTTCTGTTATGGCAAGTCCAACAGCTAATCCTAAGCTTGCTACGACGGACACTCCCAAGGAAGTAGCTAAAGAAACGCTAGAGGATGCAAGTCCAGTCGAGGTCCTGGTTCGCCTGAAAGAAAAGGATTCTGATGAGAGTGGAGATGGATCTCGAACTTCAAAAGAAGCGCGTATCAAACAAACCAACCAAGACCATGAACAATTTTTGAAAGAACTCGAAAAGCAATCCATTCAGTTCAAAAAATTATATGACATTAATTTGCTCTTTAATGGACTGGCTCTAGAGACGACTTATGGAGATGCTAAAAAGATTCGGGGACTAGCACGTGTCGATGCCCTAGATTTTGCTCCGCTTCACCGGTCCAGAGTAGAGGATCCCCAGCCTGTTCCTGCCTCCCCAACTTCAAGTGTGACCAAGGTCAGTGAAGAAAATAGCTTGATTAACTTGCAACCTCTTTGGGATAAAGGTATCAAAGGCCAGGGACAGGTTGTAGCGGTTATCGATTCGGGGGTGGATCCAGCACACGACATTTTCCGCCTAACAGATATTAGTAAGGCAAAATTCAAGAGTGAAGCGGACATAGAGGAGGCCAAGAAAAAGGCTGGAATTTCTTATGGTAAGTGGTATAATAATAAGATTGTCTACGTTCACAATTATAGTGATATGAATGACAATGTCAAGGAAGACGATCCAATCTCTCACGGTACCCACGTAGCAGGAACAGCAGTGGGAAATGCTTCTCAACCTTCCCCAAATGGTGAGATTATTCGAGGAGTTGCCCCAGAAGCTCAATTGATGTTTTTACGAGTCTTCTCAGATACCAAGGGGGGACAAGTTCAGAACTTTATTTATACCAAGGCTGTGGAAGATGCGGTTAAATTAGGTGCTGACTCCATCAATATGAGTTTGGGAACTGCATCTGGTTCGATTTATGATGTGGGAGAAATTACGCGCCAGGCTTTTGATGCTGCAAGAAAAGCTGGAGTAACCATTACGGTCGCATCTACCAATATGGCCACCAATGGCTTCTGGCACAGCAAGCCACTTGCAAGCACACCAGATTATGGAATGACAGGGACCCCATCCGTCAATCCAAATGTCATTTCAGTTGCTTCGATTAATAGTCTAACCAAGCATGAGTCGACCGAGGCTAGTGTAAGCGTTAAAGAGTTAGAAGGTTCAAAAGACTTCCCAGATGGCAAAATTCCAATGCACTCCTTTGTAGAACGAGACGCCTTTCGGACAACCATCCCTCAAAGTTATCTCCATGTTGAGAATGGAGGACTAGAAAATTATCAGGGAAATCAAGTAAATGGTCGTTTGGTATTAACAGAAAGAGGAGGACAAGTTTCTGATCTCGAAAAGATTAAACAACTAAAAAGTGCTGGTGCAACAGGCATCATCTTCTATCAAACTAAAGAGCAGGGGGATACACCGACATCATTTGACCTGGAAGGATTGGGAGAACGTTTCCCAGTTGGGGTCATTGGACACCGTGCAGGAGAGCTTTTATCTCAGCATGCCGATAATTACCAGCTACACATTTCTAACAGCTTCAAACGAGTTCCGTACGATGCTGCTAAACAGATGTCAGACTTTTCATCCTGGGGGCTGTCAGCTGATGGCGACCTCAAACCAGATGTCACCCTTCCAGGAGGGATGATCTACTCATCTGTTAATAATGGAGAGTACTATATGGATAGGGGAACCAGTATGGCCTCTCCTCATGCAGCAGGAGCCACTGTACTGGTGAAACAAGCCCTGAAGGAGCGCTTCCCTCATCTCAGTCCAGAACAGTTGCAAGTTCTTGTCAAACAGATGACCATGAGTACAGCTGTTCCGCATGTGGATGAGGAGACACATGCCTATTCCTCTGTACGTCAGCAAGGCGCAGGGGTCATGGATGTCACAGCTGCAGCTCTAGGAGATCTCTATGTGACTGCAAAAGATGCGAAAAGCAGTCTAACACTTGGCAATGTCACTGATACCTTTGAGTTTGACGTAACCATCCACAATCTTTCCAATCAAGAGAAGTCGGTCCGCTATGAAACCACCCTTCAGACAGACCAAGTCCAGGATGGCAAATTCACCCTTCATCCTCGTCTGTTAGAAACCCTAGGTGGCAAGGAAAGCATCACGATTCCAGCAAATGGACAGCGGACGATCCACGTGTCCGTTGACGCGAGCAAGTACAAGGAAGAGCTCAGCAAGCAAATGCCAAATGGTTATTTCTTAGAAGGTTTTGTACTTGTCAAAGATGCCAGCAACAACAAACATCTGGTCAGCCTTCCTTATGTTGGTTTCCATGGAGATTACCAAAATCTTCGCGGGATCGAAAAGCCTATCTACGAATATACAGGTAGTGACAAGCCATTTTACTACTATAAGGACAAGACAGATTATCCAGATGAAAAGGTCCCAGAAACCCCAGAGCGTCATCCAGATAACCACTTTACTTCTTTGATTAGTTATGTCTATGAAAATGGAGAGTCTGTAGCCAAAACTCTTGGCCAGGATGGGGATCACTTTGATGGGGACCAACTTTACTTCTCTCCAAACAATGATTCCAGCTTTGATAGCATCAAGGTCAAAGCCGTCATGCTTCGCAATGTTGAAAATGTCCACCTATCAGTCTACAAGAAGGAGGACACAACTCGTACTAACCCGATTTACGAGGTTGGAAATGAAGTGCATCGTAAGACGGACTGGAGTTATCGGATTGGGAATCGTAGCGAAGAGTTTTATGAAATCTCTTGGGAAGGTTTGGACAAAGACGGCCAACAACTCCCAGATGGAGAATACCAATTTGTGATCACTTACCGTCCAACTGCTTCAGGGGCCAAACAACAAGAACTTAACTTCAAGGTTAAAATTGACAACACGGCTCCAAGCATTGAGACTGGAAGTGCTCACTATGACCCGCAGACTCGGATTTTCCGTCCAGGTAAGGTGATTGAAACCGGTAGTGGACTAGCAGGAACTTATCTGTCCTATGTCAAGGACGGGGAAACAGTAGCCTTAGAACCTCAAGAGGATGGCAGTTATCTGCTTCCAGAAGGGGTGGACCTTTCTACTGTCCGTTATAGCATTTGGGATAAGGTCTACAATACCACTGAGATGGACATCGAAGGGAAGAAGGTAGAGGCAACGACCCCAACGAATGAAGCCAACTCAGATGAACAATCAACCGAGACAGAGACTGAAAAACCAACAGCTGAAAAGAGTAGCTTAGAGGTCGTCTTTACAGATAGTAGTGGAGAAGTGATTTCTTATTATCCATCTGTTGTTCGTTACCAAGTGGTGGATGACCAAGGACGGGTTGTGGAAGGAGAGTTCAATGCTTCCTACAATGGCGGCAGCTTCCCAGACCTACCTTTCGGCACTTATACAGTAAAAATCACCTTGTCTGATTACCATTATGATTGGGGAACAGAGTTAGTGAAGCAGGTGACGGTTTCACCTGAAAACCCACATCCGAAAGTGACCTTTGCCTTCCATTATTTAGATGAAAACAAACTCACTATTGGATTTGATCAGCCAGTTCCGGCGGGAACAGTTGTAAAGGTGGTGGGGAATGACGGAATTAGCCGCCTTCTCCCACAAAGCATCTATGATTTGCAGCGCTTTGAGACCATGCTGATGAACGGATCCTATCGTGTCCATGTGGAACTCCCAGCAGGCTACCGTGCATCGGAAAATGATTTCCTTTATGAAGTGACCAATCAGATCAATTTCCACCTTCTTTCTTTGGTCAAAGACGTTATCAAGCCAAACCCAGAGGTGCATGGTGGAGCGATTGTAGCGCCATGGATTCAACCAGAAAATCCGACGCTAGAGATACCGGAAATTCCAGTGGCCCCTGTCCAACCAGCGGTATCCAAAGGCCCAGTTACCCCAGTTCAACCAACTACACCTGAAACGAAAGAAGTTGCAACAAACAAACCAGTCGCTGTTACCTATCATACAGGTAGTCAAGCAGAAGTAGCTGCTTCAACACCAACAACCAGCCTTCCAAAAACAGGACAAGAAGCCTTGGCTTCAACAGTCCTTAGCCTCTTTGGCATGACCTCACTGGCTGTAGCAGGGTTTGTAGCAAGCAAAAAACGGCAAGGTTAAGTCGTTCATGCATTAGTTTAATCTAAAAAACGTCCGTTTAATTTTAGAAACGGACGTTTTGAATGTTTTAAGCTGTTTTCTCCACCCAGACACTTCGGACAAAGAAGAGGCTGATGAGGGCAAGGACTAGGAAGATCCCTGCAATATAATAGTAGGGTTGGTCGAGAGTTGTTGAACGACCAGAGAGGTTCACAATACCTCGGTAGAGGGCTCCACCAGTTGCCGTGGCAACAGCTGAGTTCCAAAGATTAAGAGTGATTCGAGAAAGGCCTTTTACCACTAGTTGCAGAGCTACGAGCAGGGCGCCACCAATCAAAGGGATCAAGAAGAGGTAGTGCATGAAGGCAGAGGTTTCGCCAAAACTAAAGTGTTCGTAGATGCGACTCCCGACGAAGAAGAAACCTGAAATCAGAGTGTACCAGAGGATGGTCTTTTTCAACCGTTGTTTGATAGGATTAGTAACCGATGTAGACAATGTCACTCACCGCCCTTTCTGAGATAGTACCATTTGTAGTTGGTTTGTTCATAACTTGGCCATTGAAGTAAAGGGTAGAAGATCCACCACCATCCAGGTTGTAGGCTGTTTTGACGCCATACGATTTCATCACTTCCGCTAATTGGTAGAGAGAAAGCCCTTCACTCTCTGAAGTCCGGCCGTCCGAGACGACAATGATGTAGTGGTTTTCATCGATGATCCCAATCGCAGTTCGTGGATTAGAGGCCATGGATTGCCCCACCTCTGAATTGGTATCGACAGTTATTTCCCCATTTTCAACCAAGGAAGGCCCGAAGGCAAGGAGATTGACAACCCCGTCTTTGACCAATTGATCCGCTGAGATCTCATCTTCGTAGATAACCTTGAAGGAGCCATCTTTATAAATCGCCAGGTCGCCATTGCTAGAGTCTTCGCGAACTGTATCGCGGTAGACCACTCCGTTTCGGATGACATAGCCTGTGCTATTAGCTCCGTAGTAGTCTCCATTGACGGCTAGAATGGCATTATTCTCAGCTGCAGTGACAGAGGTCTTAGCTGTCACGTTTGTTCCATAGGTATTTTGGGCTAGAGCCGTCTTGAGATAGTCTGAGGAGCTAACCCTAATATCTGCAATGTAAACCTGGGTGTTTTCAACTGTTTTTTCTGTCAGGCTCACCTGGATATTGTCATCGGAGTAACTGGTATCTGTTGTAGTAGCAGTTGCGGCAGCTTGTTCAGCAGCTTTGGTATCAGTGGTCGTAGCTTTGACTGTTTGGATAGCATCGGATAAGACAAAGGTTTTGAGCATAGAATAGCTGAAGGAGCTTGTTAGCAGGATGCCGAAACAAGCAGCATAGGTATACGATTTTTTAAAGAATTTCATGAGTAGGTGCAGTCCTTTCCTTGAAAATGATTTTTTTCTGAATCAACCATGAGACGACGAAGAGCAAGAGTCCGACGATCACTTTGCTGAGAAGCAAATGGAGACCGAAGCTTGTATAGAAGAGTCGAATCAAGAGGGTATCGAGAATAAAGAGTCCAATCGCAAGTCCCAAGTAACCACTTCCGGTTCGAGCCAGGCTGTCTTTGTTCTTAAAGACGAAATGTTTGTTGGTCGAGTAGTTAAAGATAGAGCTAGCCACACGAGCAATTCCGTTTGCAAGGAGGATCCGAAGGCTAATCGGCACAGCCATCATCACGAACAGGAAGAAGGCGTAGACCAGATAATCAACGATAAAGCTACTCAGGGAGGAGAGGGCAAATTTAAACATGTCCTTGTAGATCATGAGGCCGTCTCGAATAGGGCGGAAGTGAGACCCTTCATTGTCATTGATATAAACTGTTTCAATCGGAACTTCCAAGATGGGGAAGTCCTTGCTAGCTGCGAGGAGAACATTCATTTCGTACTCATACCGTTGACCCTCAATTTCTAACATAAAGGGGATCATGTTGGTTGTAAAGGCTCGAAGGCCAGTCTGGGTATCTGTCACAGCGACCCCTGTTTGTTGCTTGAACAAGAAGCGGGTCAATTTATTTCCGAATGCAGAACGCAAGGGAACCTTTCCTGAAAAGGCGCGTGCCCCTAGAATCAATTGATTCGGATTATCTTGCGACTGGTTGGCCACGCGGAAGATATCCCAAACCTTATGTTGGCCATCGGCATCGGCAGTGATGACTGTTCCGTATTGCCCTTGCTCTTGAATGTAGGTGTAGGCTGTTTTGAGAGCCCCTCCTTTTCCAAGGTTCACTTCGTGGTGAAGGACTGTAGCTAATCCGTTTAACTTTTCAAAAATCGCTTGGCAGTCCTCAGAACTACCATCGTCCACAACGATAATGGAGAAGTCACATTTTTCTTTCAGTTTTTTCACCAGTTTGAGAAGTTTTTGATCGGGTTGATAAGCGGGGATGACTAAATAATTCATAACCGTTCCTCGTTTCTTGTTTGTGATGAAGGTAGTATAACGGCCCTTTCTTAAAGCTAACTGATATCAGTTTTCTTTAAGGAAAGGAGGAGATTTCCTTGCTGTATAAAAACTAGAGAAAATAATAGAAGAAAATAAATCTTCTCGAAAAGTATCAAGGGAAGGTATTTTTACTTGCCTTCTATCCCAATGTCTGGTATAATAGTTTCTTGTGAGCAAACCTCACTTACCCCTTGCAAAGACTTGGGGTCATTAGACCAAAAGGAGGAACATATCAATGGCTAAATACGAAATTCTTTATATTATTCGTCCAAACATTGAAGAAGA
>OLNL01002783.1_pt1 | contig 12762 bp, 10 predicted proteins | sample 1672181 | NCBI WGS metagenome assembly OLNL01 (sample SAMEA3136656, study PRJEB25190) | human gut metagenome | biome: human gut; feature: human-associated habitat; material: faeces | place: Austria | collected 2013
AGCAGAAGAGCAGATGAGACAGAAGCAGAGTATTCAGGAGTATCATATGAATCAGCTGGCTCTGTCCAGAGCTATGGCACGACTTAGGGTTACGAGTCATAAAGAGATATAAGTACATTTGGATAAATGTAGGAAAATCCCAAAGGGGACGCTTGAGCAGCGTCCCCTCTGGACACCCCTTGCGCTTTTTTTGGGAGCGCAAGTTTTTTTTATGGGGAAAGTTGTTAACTTGGCTGATTTGCTGGGTTGGGTCAAAAAAGTCACCGCGTTTTGGCGGTGGCTTTTTTTCGGTAGTGGGGAGTTTGGGGGATGGGGATACGCTTTGAAATACAGATAGATCAGATTTCGATATTTGTCTATCTACATAGATTTTTTTAGGGTGTGGAAGTCTTTGGTTGCCTGGTAGCCGATTTTGGTGATTTTTTTTAGGTTGAGGGAGTTGGTTCCGGCTTGGCGGGGTTTGAAGGTGATGGGGAGGAAGGTTATTTTTTCTTTGTAGTATACGAAGTAGGTGGTGAGCATGATGTTGGGGAGGTTGTAGTTTTTGGGAAGGCGGTGGATGTATTTTTTTACCAGGTCTGTGCGCATCAGGCGGAAGGGGGCGTTGGCATCCGGGACTTTTACTCCGAAGATCAGGCGGAGGAGAAGGCAGACTGTGTTTTCTACGAATTTTCTGGATTTTCCGTCACCGCGGACTTTGCGGTTTCCGATGATGGCATCGTAGGTGTTTCTTTTTTTCCAGAAGGCTTCAAATTCGTCGGGGTTGGTCTGGCCGTCGGAGTCGGTCTGGAAGATATAGTCAGCTCTGTGTTCAATGGCGTAGCGGTAACCGTAGAGAACAGTGGAACCGTGGCCGCCGTTTGGCTTGGTCAGGGGGATTAGGAGAGGGCGGGCCTGTGCCAGTTTGCAAATTAGCTCATAAGTATTATCTTTGCTTCCATCGTTAATGATAACCAGACGGGATTGTCCCTCTTTGTTGTGGGACTCTACGATGGGATACCATTCACTGACTGTGCGTTCTATATTTTCTGCCTCGTTGTATGCGGGAATTACGATAAATAATGAAGACATGTATGATTTCTCCTTGTTTCTGTTTCCATGTATCTGAGTGATTGTTGCATTTCTTTTATTATACCTTGATAGTGCTTTGCTGGCAACCGATATATAAATTTACTCTAGCTATTCTATGGCACAGTGTATTATACTTAACCCAAAGGATGGGAGGTTTTTTATGGTTACGATAAAAGAGATTGCCAGACAGGCAGGGGTAAGCACGACTACAGTTTCCAATGTTCTGCACAAGAAAAATGCCAGGGTTTCGGCTGAAACCATAGAGAAGGTGGAAAGGCTTCTGGCAGAAAATAATTATATCCCAAGACTGGGGCTGAATGCATTGACCAACCGGAGTTCCAGGATTATTTGTATTCTTATTACAACGCCGAAGTTTGCCAGAGGCTCTGCTTATGAGACACCATTTTACGGGAACATGCTGGGACACCTGGAGAGGCTTCTGAGAGAAAAGGGATATTATATTATGATTTTCTCGGATAAAAATGTAGAGGAAATTGAGAAGATGACAGTTGGCTGGAATGTGGACGGGATCATTACGATTTCTATGCCCTACAGACACCTGAAAAAAATAGCCGGCTTATCTGGAATACCCATAGTGTCTATTGATATGGATGAAATGCCGGAAGGGAATGAGATGTATTACCAGGTCACCTCTGAAGACAAAAAGGGCGGCAGAGAGATGGCAGAATATTTGATCAGACAGGGCGTAAAAAGAATCGTGTATCTGGCAAATGTAAATCATGGTGCGGATCATCTGCGTTTTCTGGGGGTAATGGAAGCAGTACGTGAGACAGACAGAGATGTTCTTCTGGAAGAGAGACGTCTGCCCGGAAATGATGCAGAACGAGAGAAATGTTATCAGGATTTTCTGAAATATGTGGGAACAGAGACGGCTCTGTTCTTTTCTGCAGATATTAATGCGGCAGAGATGATCTCTTTTCTACACAGGAATAAGGTGAAGATTCCTGAGAAAATTTCTGTGGCAGGTATGGATGATGATGTATTTGCCACCATTGTTTATCCCCGTCTGACTACAATCCGTGTAGATGTAGGAGAAAAAGCGGAAACTGCAGTGAATGTGCTGATGAAACTTATACACGGGGAAAAGTGTGAAAAGAATGTATATATGACAGGAGTACAGCTGGTGGAAAGGGAAAGTGTAAAAATTAAGCCATAAAAGAGGCTCCGGAGTACTGGGATTGGCAAAGTGACGAAAGCAAAAATTGTATATTTTTAACAAGCTAAAGTGGAGAAATAAGTAAAGATTACGAGAAAATTTAGATAAGATTCACAAAAACAGGTTAATTTGACTTTTTATAGGTTATGTAGAAAACCTATAAAAATATACACGATAGAAGATGAAAATATGTTGACAATTCACATAAAGCGAAGTATATTAAATGCATAAGACAAACGAACGTTGCTGTTTGAGGCAGAACAGCAGCAAAAGTTGCAATAACTGAATAGAGGAGGACAGACAGATATGAAGAGAAAGAAAAAAGAATATCTGGAATGTGCGGCTTTTACAGTTCCGTCATTGTTTCTTGTAATGCTGGTGTTTTACATTCCCTTTGTAATGAGTCTTTACTACTCACTGACAGAGTGGAACGGAATTTCCAAATCACCGAAATTTATCGGACTGGAGAACTTTAAGAAATTGTTCAGTGGTTCCTCAGATTTCCTGCAGAGCCTGATCTTTACCGGCAAGTATACCATTGTTTTCATGATCCTGGTAAATATTCTGGCACTGGCAATCGCAGTAGCTCTTGTACAGAAGATCCCGGCTGCGAACGTAATGAGGAGTATGTTCTTCATTCCGTATATCATGAGTATGACAATCGTAGGTTTCATCTGGAAATTTATTTTTTCACAGGGATTTGCAGCACTTTTTGAAAAAACACACCTGGGATTCTTAAATCTCAGCTGGCTGGGTGACAGTCATCTCGCGTTCTATGCGGTGGCTTTTGTAGGTATCTGGCAGGCACTTGGTTTCTACATTGTTCTGTATATTGCAGGACTTCAGGCAGTTCCTACAGATGTGCTTGAGGCAGCAGAGGTAGACGGTGCTACTTCTTGGAAGAAATTTTTCAAGGTTACACTTCCTCTTCTGGGACCGTCCATTACAACCTGTGTATTTATGTCCCTGACAAATGCCGTTAAGGTATTTGATATTATCCTGGCACTTACCAAAGGTGGCCCGGGAGGATCTACATACAGTGTAACACTTGATATTTACAGAGAGGCTTTCCAGAATAACAATTATGGTCTTGGATCTGCCAAGGCACTGGTATTCTTTGTGATCATCCTGGTTATTACACAGCTGGTATTAAAAGCTATGCATAGCAGGGAGGTAGATTTATAATGACAATGGCCCAGAGAAAGAAAACGAAAAAGATAGTGCTGACAATTGTAATGCTTATTCTGGCGTTGATCTATATTTACCCGGTATTTCTGATGGTGATCAACTCAGTGAAGCCCTTTGGCGAAGTTATCATGGATGTAATCGCACTTCCAAGTAAGATTGAATGGAGCAATTACACCTATGTAATGGACAAAATGCAGTATGGCAAGCTGTTTCTTAACAACGTGATCATTACCGTGATCGGTATTGTGGGAATCATCATATTTTCTTCTATGTCTGCTTATATCATCAGCAGAAAGAAAAACAAATATACCAGATTTGCACAGTTTATGATCACAACACCTATGCTGATCCCGTTCCAGACCATCATGATCACACTTCTGAAAGTTATGAACGTAGTAAATCTTTCCGGAAGCAAGGTAGGACTTGGAATACAGTACTGGGGATTCGGTATTCCCATGGCTGCATTTATTTATGGGAATTTCATGTCAACAATTCCCAAGGAGCTGGATGAAAGTGCATTTATCGATGGTGCAGGAACCTTCCGTACTTATCGTTCCATCATTTTCCCGCTTCTGAAATCTGTAACCTTTACAGTCATCGTAATCGATGTAATGTGGATCTGGAATGACTTCCTTCTTCCACTGCTTATGGTCAACAGTTCAAACGAGACCAAGACGCTGGTGCTTTCCGCTTATACATTTGTAGGCCAGTTCAATACACAGTGGCATTACGCAATGGCAGCTATGGTGCTGGCAGTACTTCCATCCATCATTATCTTTATCTTCCTGCAGAAGTACATTGTAGAGGGCGTTGTTGCAGGTGCAGTAAAGGGTTGATGATTTTATAATTACAATGTAAATGACCGGCTGGTTTCATGCCGGACAGAATAAAACCAAAATCAAAAGGAGGATTTTAAGATGAAGAAAAAACTGATCAGTGTAATGCTTTGTGCAGCAATGGCAACTACTATGTTTTCAAGCGTAGCAGTTCATGCAGAAGGTGACGACGAAGGCGAGATCTATATGTTTATCTCCCAGCCGGAGTATGCAGATGCCATCACAGCTCTTATTGATGAGTACAAAAATGTAGAGCCGGGTGTTACTATCAACTATGAGACAACACAGAACGATTATCCTACACTTTTAAAGGCAAAACTTAACTCAGGTGAGTGCCCGGATATCTTCTCCTCCACATCAGGAAAAGAAATCGAAACATATAAAGAATACTCTCTTGACCTTACAGGACAGCCATTAGTTGATGCTATGGACGACAATGTAGCAGCAGCTATGAAAGATGCCAACGGCGAAGGCTGTTATGGTATGGCGATCAAAGGAAACTATTTCGGACTGATCTACAACCAGGATCTTTTGGATAAGGCAGGCGTTGAAAAAGTTCCGGAAACTATGACAGAGTTAAAAGATTGTGTAGAGAAATTAAAAGCAGCAGATATTACACCATTTACAAGTGGATATGCTGAATGGTGGGTATTTAAACATGTATTTCAGCACTTTGCAGATGCAGCATCTGATGATGTGCAGAAAATGGTAGCAGGATTTGAAGATGGATCAGATTCTCTGGAAAATTATCCAATCCTTACAGATAACTTCTTTGAATTTATTGATCTGGTAAAGGATAACGGAGATCAGAAACCTCTGGAAACAGATTTAAGTGGTGAAGAAGCAGCACTTGCAGCTGGAAAAGCAGCTATTATGATTGGACAGGGCGCATGGGTTGAAAGTGATCTGATGAAGATTAATCCAGACCTTAAGATTACATTTGCAGGATATCCGGTAGATGAAGATGCTTCTCATTGCCAGGTTATCACAGGATCAGATCAGGCACTTCGCGTAAGCAAAGATTCCGAAAATCAGGAGATCGTTCTGAACTTCCTGAACTGGTGGTATACCTCTGACTATGGTAAAGCATGGTTCACAGATGTTGCAGGTGTAGTTCCGCCAATTAAGGGTGACTTTGATACAGAGTATGAAGTAATCAAACAGGGTTCTGCTTCCGTTGAAGAAAAAGGTGCGGCTCCTCTCGAAATAATTTACTCTACAGACAGCTTCCATCAGGCATTTGGTGAAGCTATGCAGGCATATGTAGAAGGCAGCGCTTCCAAAGAAGATACAATCAGCACAATTGAACAGAAATATCAGGAAATTGACGGGGCTTCAAACTAAGACTAGCAGACAAAGATGATAACTGGGGAAGAAGCTATGCTTCTTCCCCTTATTTTATGTCACTGAAGCGACCCATCGCAGGCGGAGAATCCTGCAAGCAGGATTCTTTGTTGTACCGTGACTTGCATAACAGAGAATAAAAAGAATTGTTTTATAGAAAAGGAGATCAGAAATCAGATGAAATTTACAGAAGGATATTGGGAAAAAAATGAAAGAGCCAACGCGTCCTATGCATCTCAGGCATTTACAGCTGAAGCCATTCCGGGAGGAATGAGAATTGTTTCTCCATTCCGGCAGATCACAGACAGAGGCGGTGCTCTGGATGTAGGAACTATCACTACAGAATTTACTTCTGCACGTAAAGACATTATCAGTGTGAGAAGCTATCATTATGAAGGCTATGTAAAGGGTGAGCCCAGATATGAGCTGAATGAGGATCCGCAGGAAACAGAGGTTGAGATCACAGAAGAGGAAGCTGTGATGAAAGCCGGAAGAATGACAGTAAGAGTAGATTTAAAAGACTTCAAGATCACATATGAAGCAGACGGAAAAGTTCTTACAAATATCGGATTCCGTAACCTTGGATATATGCAGTATGACAGAGCGGTACTGACCAAGTTCCCGGAACCAAACTATATGGCAGCTCAGTATCAGCCATATATGGTAACAGAACTTTCTCTTGACCCAGGGGAATGCGTATATGGACTTGGTGAGAGATTTACAGCATTCGTAAAGAACGGACAGGTAGTGGATATATGGAATGAGGATGGCGGTACAGCTTCCCAGATTTCTTACAAAAATATCCCGTTCTATGTGACCAGCAAGCATTATGGTGTGTTTGTTGACCACAGCGATAATGTATCCTTTGAAGTTGCCAGTGAGAAGGTTGAGAATGTAGGATTTTCTGTAAAAGGGGAAGAAATCCGTTATCATGTGATCTATGGTGATGACATCAAAGGTGTAATGGAAACATATACAGATTTGACAGGTAAACCTGCACTGCCGCCTTCATGGTCCTTTGGATTATGGCTGTCCACATCTTTTACAACCAACTATGATGAAGAGACCACCAATTCCTTTATTCAGGGAATGGCAGACAGAGATATTCCGCTGAGTGTATTTCATTTCGACTGCTTCTGGATGAAAGAATTCCACTGGTGCGATTTTGAATGGGATTCCAGAATTTTCCCGGATGTACCTGCAATGATGAAGCGTTATAAAGAAAAAGGTCTGAAGGTATGCGTATGGATCAATCCATATATTGCACAGGGAACGGCATTCTTCAAAGAGGGAATGGAAAAAGGATATCTGTTACAGCGTGCAGACGGAATGGGCGTAAAACAGATCGATAACTGGCAGCCGGGAATGGGACTTGTAGATTTTACAAATCCGGGTGCAGTAAAATGGTATCAGAATAAGCTGAAAGGTCTGCTTGATATGGGTGTTGACTGTTTTAAGACAGACTTTGGTGAGAGAATCCCTGTAGATGTGAAATATTACGATGGATCTGACCCTGTTTCCATGCATAACTATTATACATACCTTTATAATAAGGCTGTATTCAGTCTTCTGAAAGAAGTAAAGGGAGAAGGAGAAGCTATCCTTTTTGCAAGAAGTGCTACAGCAGGCGGACAGCAGTTCCCGGTTCACTGGGGCGGTGACTGCTCTGCAACCTATGCTTCCATGGCTGAGAGCTTAAGAGGCGGTTTGTCCTTTACCTTATCAGGATTCTCTTTCTGGAGTCATGATATGGGCGGATTTGAAATGACAGCGGCCCCGGATGTGTACAAACGTTGGCTGCAGTTTGGTCTCCTTTCCACACACAGCCGTCTCCACGGATCCAAGAGCTATCGTGTACCGTGGCTGTTTGATGAGGAAGCGGTAGATGTTTGCCGTAAGTTTACCAAACTGAAATTAAGATTACTTCCATATCTGTATTCTATGGCTGTGAAATCACACAGAACCGGTATTCCGTCCATGAGAGCAATGATCATGGAGTTCACAGATGATCCTGCTGTGAAATATCTGGATATGCAGTATATGTTAGGTGACAGTATTCTGGTAGCTCCGATCTTCAATAAAGAGAGCCATGTAGAATATTATCTGCCTAAGGGAAAATGGACTCATCTGTTAAGCGGAGAAGTAAAGGAAGGAGGCAGATGGTATGAAGAAACTTATGACTTCTTCTCACTGCCTGTATTCGTAAGAGAGAACACTCTGCTTTCTATAGGTGCAGTAGACACTACTGTTGATTATGAACTGGAAAAAGATGTACAGATTCAGGTTTACGAACTGAACGGAACTGGTTCCTGTGAAGTAGTAACAAATAAAGGTGAGACAGCATTTGTGGTAAATGCAGCAAGAGAAGAAAACAAACTGATTCTGGAAACAACCAAAGAGAATCCGGGAATGACATATCTTCTCAGAAATATTCATGATGTTTCTGCAGTTACAGGTGGCAGTGTAGTGAAGGATACAGAAGATGGAATGATTCTGGCACCGGAAGGATGCAAGATGGAGGTTACAATCTAGGCATGAATAAAAACAGATTGCTTCAGAAGGAGGAGTGCGTAATCCGCAACTCCTTCTGGAACCGTTATATTGATTTGGTAAAAAATATGGTAATTCCCTATCAGTGGGATATTTTAAATGACCGAAGAGAGGATGCTGAGCCCAGCCATGCCATTGACAATCTGAGAATTGCCGGCGGCAAAATGAAAGGGCATTTTTATGGACAGGTATTTCAGGACAGCGATGTATATAAATGGCTGGAGGCAGTTGGTAATATCCTGATGCTGGAGAGGGATCCTGAGCTGGAGGAAAAAGCAGACGCTGTCATTGATCTGATCGCAGAAGCCCAGGAAGAGGACGGTTATCTGGATACTTATTTTTCCATTGAGGAACCGGATAAAAAATGGACGAATGTACTGGAATGCCATGAGCTCTATTGTGCCGGACATTTTATTGAAAGTGCAGTATCCTATTACAGGGCAACAGGAAAGGAGAAAATCCTTCAGATTGCCTATAAACTGGCGGATTATCTGGACAGAGTTTTTGGCCCTGAGGAAGGTAAGCTTCATGGCTATCCGGGACATCAGGAAATAGAGATTGCCTTGTTAAAGCTCTATGATCTGTCCGGGAATGAGAAATATTTAAATCTGGCAGGATATTTTATCAATACCAGAGGAACCAATCACTTCTTTGAGGAAGAATTTGAAAAGAGAGACCATGTCAGCTTTTGGGAGAAAGCCAGAACACCGGAACCAAACAGGTATTATAATCAGTATCCGTATAATTATTACAATCAGTTCCAGAGTCCGGTACGTCTGCAGAAAAAGGCAGTGGGACATGCAGTACGCGCTGTGTATATGTATACTGCCATGGCAGATCTGGCCGGAAAGACAGGAGATAAAGAACTGTTTGCAGCCTGCCGGACAATCTGGGATAATATTGTGAAAAAGCAGATGTATATCACGGGAGGAATTGGTGCCACTAATTCAGGAGAAGCCTTTACCAATGATTATGATCTTCCTAATGACACTAATTATTCAGAAACCTGTGCTTCTATTGGCCTGATCTTTTTTGCTCAGAGAATGCTGATGTCAGAGACTGACTCTGTTTATGGAGATGTGATAGAACAGGCACTTTACAATACAGTGCTTGGGGGAATGAATTATGAGGGCAATCGTTTCTTTTATGTAAATCCGCTGGAATCTGTGCCTGAGGTATGCAGAGACAATACCCAGCGCCATCATGTGAAGCCGGAACGGCAGAAATGGTTTGCATGTGCATGCTGTCCTCCTAATATTGCACGCCTTATCGGAGGATTATGGGATTATATTTATACAGCTTCAGAAGATCGGGTGAATGTACATCTTTATATAGCAGGAGATGGGAAAATCCAGGTTGGCGAAAGTATACTGAACATTACTCAGAATACTTCTTATCCGGAAAACGGAAAGATTAATTTCACAGTACAAAGTGACTCAGACCGTGAAATCGGACTGGCATTCCGTATTCCGGGATGGGCAGAACATTATACTCTGCGGCTGGATGGCAAAGAGATTACTCCGGATCAGGTGGAAAATGGGTATGCATTGATTTCACGCTGCTGGAAAAAAGCTGCTTATATTGAATTGGAATTTGACATGCAGCCACGTTTCATCTGTGCAAACAGAAGAATTCATTATGATCTGGGCAGAGCTGCGATCATGCGGGGACCTTTAGTCTATTGTCTGGAAGAGGCAGACAATGGAAAATATCTGGCAGAGCTGACAGTGGATACAGACGCAGGACTTACAGAAGAGAAAAAATCTGAGTTGGGAGGCTATGTGGCATTGAAGGCCAGAGGCAGCAGAACACAGGTACCTGATACGGATAAGCTTTACACTACCTACTGTGCTTCCAGAGAAAGTACAGAGCTTGTTGCAGTGCCTTATTATCTCTGGAATAACAGAGGAACAGGGGAGATGCAGGTCTGGATAAAAACAGGTTTATAATTTTTTAATTATTTTTATGAAAAAAGGGCTGGACAAATCAAAAGTCCGGCCCTATAATAAAACTCACCAGAGATCTTCTGGTAATCATATCCGCCGGTTCGGCGGGAAATTCCTATTTTTAATTTAAAATACAAAAGAGAAAACGGGCATAGATCATCTTATGTCTTTAAAGGGAAAATAGCGCATATTTACAGGATATGTGAAAAAGTGAGGTGATGCTGAATGATTTTAGTTACCTTTTTCCCGTAGTGCTTGCCGGTACCGCAATGATCATGGATCTTCGGACGGCAAAGGTTGATAATGGATGGATCCTGTTCTCTATGTTTGTGGGATTTGTTCTTTGCATCCGGGAAAGAGGAGTTTCGGGAATCCGTTTTTTCCTTATGGGAAGCGGAGCTCCGTTGTTTCTGGCTGTTCTGTTTGTTTTTGGAATGCTGGGAGCTGGTGATATCAAACTTTTCTGTGCGCTGGGAAGCGTGATGGGTTTTTCTGAAATTCTGAAGTGTATCTGTATTTCTTTTATGATCGGAGCCTGCATTTCATTGGCTATTCTGATTTCTGAGCACAATTTCTGTGAAAGAATCCGATATTTTATGAGCTATCTTGAGAATAGTGTAAAAAATAAGCAAATTCTTTCCTATGGAAAAAAAGATATTTCACTTCCTGAAAATTTTCATTTTACGGTTCCCATATTTTTAAGTGTTTTGTTGTATGCAGGAGGAATCTATTGAAGAAGAATATATTCGCAGTCTGTGACCTGGAGGTAGACTATGCCCTGAATTTCATGGACTATCTGAATCAGAAGAAGAATATTCCTTTTGAGATTCAGGCTTTTACAGCAGTAGAGAACCTGATCTCCTATGGAAAAAAAACACATATAGAGTTGCTGTTGATTTCCGGACGGGCTATGTGCCGGGAGGTTCGGGAATTAGATATCGGGAAAATCATTATACTTTCGGAGGGAGTACATCCTCCGGAGCTTGATCAATATCCCAGTGTATATAAATATCAGTCTTCTTCAGATGTGATACGTGAAGTGATGGAATGCTATGGAGCAGAAAAGAAAACAACACCTCAGTATAGGGTTTTAAAAAAGACCACAGAAATACTGGGAGTGTTTTCACCTCTGGGACGCTGCCTGAAAACCTCCTTTGCACTGACGCTTGGACAGATACTGGCAAAAGATAAGGCAGTTCTATATCTGAATATGGAAGAATATTCAGGGTTTGAAGAGCTGCTGGGAAAAGGATTTGCTCATAATCTGAGCGATCTTCTTTATTATGTCAGACAGGATAATCAGAATCTGCTTCACAAGATGAACAGTATGGTACAGACCATAGGCAATCTGGATTACATTCCCCCTGTGCAGATGCCGGCAGACATCAGGGGAACAGCCTGGCAGGACTGGGAGCAGCTGATTCAGATGATCACCACGGAAAGCTCTTATGAGGTGGTCGTACTGGATATGGGAAGTGGAATTGATGATAATTTTCAGCTTCTTGACCTGTGTAGAAGGATTTATATGCCTGTACTGTCTGATGCTGTCTCAATGTGCAAGATCGCGCAGTTTGAGAATCTGGTACGTATCTGGGACTTTCCGCAGATCCTGGAAAAGACAGTGAAAATAAAACCGCCCTTTCATATGGCTACAGCACCCTCTCCCAACTATATTGAACAGCTGATGTGGAGTGAGCTGGGAGATTATGTCAGGGAGATATTGAGAAAGGAAAGAGAATGAGCAGAGAAATATTTGGAAGGCTGCGGCAGATGCTGATGGAGCAGCTGGATCTTTCCAGAGAACTGTCAGATAAGGAAATCCTGGATGTGATCGATGAACTGATCCTGAATCAGACAGAAGGCATGAGGCTTGCATTAAAGGAGAAGGTGCGGCTGCGGCAGGAGCTGTTTTATTCTGTCCGCAAGCTAGATGTATTGCAGGAACTGGTGGACGATGAAACTGTGACAGAGATTATGGTAAACGGCCCGGATACGATTTTTGTGGAGCGGGCAGGAAAACTGATGAAATGGCACAAAAGTTTTACCTCCAGAGAAAAACTGGAGGATGTAATCCAACAGATTGTTGGTAAGTGTAACAGAGTAGTAAATGAATCCATGCCTATTGTGGATGCCAGACTGGAGAATGGTTCCAGAGTTAATGCGGTCATCTATCCGGTGGCATTAGACGGACCAATTCTGACAATCCGGCGTTTTCCGGAGCATCCTATTACCATGGAGAAGCTGACCAGTTTGGGCAGTATTACTCCGGAATGTGCCGGATTTCTGCAAAAGTTGGTGCAGGCAAGATATTCCATGGTTATCGGCGGAGGTACAGGAAGCGGTAAAACTACTTTCCTGGCAGCTTTGTCGGAATATATTCCCCGAGATGAAAGAATCATTACCATAGAAGATAATGCAGAGCTTCGTATCAGGGGAATTGACAATTTGGTGCGGCTGGAAGCCAAAATGGCCAATATGGCAGGGGCGGCATCCGTAACTATCCGTGATCTGATCCGGTCGGCATTGAGAATGCGCCCGGACAGGATCATTGTGGGCGAGGTGAGGGGAGGAGAGGCAATGGATATGCTTCAGGCTCTTATATGTACTATATAATAATTATATATATAACGTATATAAGGATGGAAAATAT
>OLNL01002790.1_pt1 | contig 12722 bp, 9 predicted proteins | sample 1672181 | NCBI WGS metagenome assembly OLNL01 (sample SAMEA3136656, study PRJEB25190) | human gut metagenome | biome: human gut; feature: human-associated habitat; material: faeces | place: Austria | collected 2013
CCCGAACATCAGCCAATGACACTCCGCTCCCCAAGTTTGAATGTCATTACCGGAGAGAACTGGCTTGTGCTGCCACCTTCCCAGATTCCGTCCTTTTCATGATAAAGTGCCGGAGTAAATTTTTCAGATTTTTTTAGTTTAGCGTAATCAACCTTCTTCATAGAATCATATGAAAATGTATTTTTATCTTCTCCTTTTGGAATTTCATAAGAAGAAAGTAAAATTCCCTGTTCTATTTCCGTGATAAGGAAAAGATGCGGGGATGCATGACGTTTCCCATTAATTTCATAGTAACTCTCTTCAACAACAAATATGTCTTTGAAATCTTCAGGAAGATTATTTATTTTGTCATTACAGATTGTATTTATATGTTCAGCATATGGATATGTTTTTCCTTCTTCCTGCATCTTATCAAATTGATCCTTATTATCAAAATGTCCTGTCATCATTCTTACAAAATTTTCAAGTTTCGTCATTTACTTTACCTCCAGCTATTTTCATATATTTATCTGATTCAAGAATAAAAATCGCCGCAAATCAAACATTTGTTCTTCGCTGTTTCATCATCTCAGACTTCCACCTCAAATGGCAGCCTGTCTATAATATCTTTCTTCATATCCACACCCGGATACACTTCGATTAATTTCAGACCTTTCGGAGTAAGGCGGAAAACACAACGTTCTGTCACATATAGAACTTTCTGACCGTTTTCAATCGCACGTTTTGCTGAGAAACTGACGCTGGAGACTTTCTCTACGAATTTGGATATCTCGCCTTCTTTGTGAATCGTCACGACGCCTTTCTCCTGGGTGACTTCAAGTCCTTTGGCGTTGAATGTCATACAGAAAACAACTGTCGGAGTTTTGGCGGTGATATTGGCAAAACCGCCAATACCCGCAAATGCTCCTGTGCCTCTGTGTGCATTGATATTTCCATATTTGTCAACTTCCAGTGCACCCATAAAACAGACATCCAGTCCACCATTGTCATACAGGTCAAACTGGTTTGCCATATCATAAACAGAAGCCGCACCGATCATAGCTCCAAATGCCTCACCCGAAACAGGAAAACCTCCAATTCCGCCGGACTCTACTGTAAGTGTGATCATATCCAGCATTCCACTTTTTCTGGCAAATCTGGCAACTGTCTCCGGTATTCCAATTCCGATATTTACGATATCGTCCACACGCAGTTCCTGCGCTGCTCTTTTTCCGATGATGTTTGCCAGAATATTGTTTTTACGCTGTTTCTGAGAAAGATCATTGATTTTCTCATTCCAGGTATGCCATTCTTTATATGGGATCTCGAAGCTTCCGGTAAGTGCCATATACGCTTCGTTACGCTCTTGCGGCTCTGCCACAACGATTGCATCGACCAGACATCCCGGAATAATGGCATTACGCGGACGAGACGGTGTATCTACAAGACGATCCACCTGCACAATGACTTTTCCACGATTTGCCTTAACAGCCTGACAGATGGACAGTGCATCGCCAGACATAAACATATCATCAAATGTAATATTTCCTTTTCTGTCTGCAGCCGTTCCCTTGATCATGGCTATCGTGATCTTTGGCAATTTATAATAAAGGAATTCATCTCCGTCTACTTCCACATGCTTGACCAGCGAATCATCAATCGAAATACGATTAATTCCAGGTCCTTCTCTTCGTGGATCAACAAAAATATCCAGTCCAACCTTCGATAAAGCTCCCGGAAGTCCCCCCGCCTGTGCACGGATTGCATGAGAAATGCATCCAAGCGGCAGGTTATATGCCTCAAATCTATCTTCCAGTACCAGTTTCTTGGTACTCATCATCGCTCCAAAATGGCCACAGATCAGCTTGTCCACCGCACCTTCACGGATATATCCTTCCGCATTGTGTTCGTCATCCCAAACGCCGAAACCGGCGCTGGATACGATTGTCAGATGCGTCGGCGACTGCATTTTCTGGTATCTCCGATACAATGCCTCATGAAGTTCCGTCGGGTTTTCGATTCCTACAAATGAATTCACGCAGATACAGTCCCCGTCCCTGATCAGGCGAATAGCTTCATCTGCACTCATGATCTCATACATACTGTGTTCTCTCTTTCAAATTTCTCTTTTGTATACAGCTTCCTAAAAGCATCTTTCACCTGTCGAAGCCAATGTCAGCTTTTATAAACTAACTGCAAAAGTTTTTTGCTCAGTATAGCATATCCATAAATATATATCCATATAAAAAAATTACAGAGCATTTCTAATCCTGCTCTGTAATTTCTGTTTACTCTGTTATTTTTATTATTCTACCTCTTCCGGTTCCATGCTTAAAACATGTTCAGCATTATCAATCACATCATACTTCTGTCTGTACTCATTGAAATATGTGTAATACTCCCAGCTGTCTGTCGGATAGATCTTGGAATCATGGATATGAGGATCCGCATCTGTATCACCGCTCTTTAAGAGTGCGGTCATCGCACTTGCGCTGTGCGCTGCAATACGGCCAAAGCTGTTCAGGATATCGTTAAAAACGGTTCCTTCCTCAAGTCCGCATTCTCCCTTACTGAGACGTTCTACATGGTGCATCTTTAACTCGTCACAAAGGTTTGTGATCACAGCCCCTAAAGGCGCAACTCTCTGAGCTGCTTCCTTGTCATCTTTCATAAATGCATTACAGGTGACATTGATCTCCTCTCGAACTGCCTCCATAACGATATTCAGTTCATCCCAGGCTGCCTGAGAAAACTGTGTATGATTATCATGCATTTCATTTGCCATATGTGCAATATAAGAAGCATGGTCACCAATTCTCTCAAAGTCATTGATCGTATGCAGATACAGAGAAACCTGTGTTGTTTGTGCTGTATTCATCTCACGTTTGGTAAGCTGAATCAGATATTCTCCCAGACGGCTCTCATACTTGTCGATCAGATCTTCTTTACGTTGAACCTTATCGTACTTATCCTGCTGATAATCATTCAGAAGATTCATGGCTCTGTTGACATTCTTGCGAAGTTTTTTGGACATGCCGTTCATCGCACGGTGACACTGAGCAATTGCAAGTGCCGGATAATTAATCAGACGTTCTTCCAGAAGATCGAAGTCTGCCTCATCCTCCAGTTCCTCTGCACTGTTTTTCACTAGCATGCACACCAGTTTTTCAAGCTTCGGAATAAATGGAAACAGAACAACAACTGTAGCTACACGGAACACGGTATTCAGTGCTGCGATCGTTACCGGAGTCATTATCATATCCATAAATCCGAAATGCACGATAGCATTTGCGGTATAGAAGATGATAGACCACAAAATCAGACCGAATAAGTCATTCATCAGATAGATGAGTGCAGTTCTCTTACCATTCTTATTAGCTCCGATCGCAGAGATCAGAACTGGACAGGCTGCTCCAACACCGATACCAAGGACGATCGGGAATGCACTGGCAAATGTCAAGATTCCTGTTACGGAAAGTGCCTGCAGTACACCGACTGTCGCAGATGCACTCTGCAATACGGCCGTGAAAGCAATACCTACCAGAATACCTGCAATCGGATTGGAAAACATCGTCAGCATGTCAATAAAGACCGGGCTTTCTCGCAACGGTGCAACAGCACCACTCATGGTCTGCATACCCGTCATCAGAATTGCGAAACCAAGCATAATGTTTCCGATATTCTTATGTACGGATCTTTTGCAGAACATACGAAGAATAATACCAATGACTGCGACTACTGCTGAAATGGTTGCAGTAGAAAGAATACTTGCAATACCACCGGAGCCCTGAATGTAGGACAGACACAGGATCCATCCTGTAATGCTAGTTCCGATGTTTGCTCCCATGATGATACCGATCGCCTGTTTCAGTTTCATCATACCGGAGTTAACAAAACCGATGACCATAACGGTAGTTGCTGAAGAAGACTGGATAACACTGGTAACACAAGTGCCAAGTGCAACTCCCTTCAGCGGAGTATTGGTCATACGGTACAGAAATGCCTCAAGCTTATTACCTGCTACAAGTTTCAGGCCATCTCCCATCAAAGACATTCCAAACAGAAATAATGCTACTCCTGAGAGCAAAGATAAGATCATTGAAAATACTGCCATTTTTTTCTCCTCTGTGGCCGTTCCGTCAGCTCTGTATTTCTTTCGGAACAGCTCCTTCTGTAAAGTATTTTTTTACATTTTCTTAACTTTGTTTTTTCTTATTTTTAACCTCATACATATTTATTATGCCATATCAATGCCTCGATTACAATATTTGATTCCTTTGTATTTAAAAAAAATTATCTTTTCCACTGCGAAATGCTCTGCCTTCCCGTCTGTGAAAAAAGAGAGAGCACTGAATACTCTCTCTTTCGCTATCCTTATTTATCTGTTCTTCTTTATCTTATAAAAATACCATCTGCACCCATATAAGCACCATCCGGACAGATTTCTTCCTGCACATTTTTTCTTATTTCAGCTACCGCAGAATAATCTTCTTCCATCAGACAGTTCAATAATTTTCTGGAAATTCCAATACATATCTTTCTTTCATCCGGTTCTCTGTAATTTTCTGTAAAATATGGCACTTCCAGTGATACTTCCGCATAGAGATCATGTAATCTGAGGTTGCTGCCTTTATCCAGAAAAAGTTCACAGATTGGTTCATAATATGCCTTATAAAAATCCTCCTCAGTGAACTTCAACTGTTCCCCTTCTGTATTGCCTTCCGGTTCTCTCAATATTCCGCAGAGATAGCCATGATCATAATAGGTCATGCAGACTGCCGCCGGATCCGGGCGCACCCCATTTACAGTGCCAATTGCCTTCAGCTGGTCAGCACCTTTCTTCAGAGCCTGCTCTCTGTAGTTGCTTCCACCTTTTGCTTCCCAGACATTCCAGGCATCAGCATCCGGTCTGTAGCCTATCATCTCTGGGCGCCATTCACTGGCAAAAAAATCAATAAATTCTTTGTGATCCGGTGTCTCAATCAGATTCAGATTTGTCAGGTACTCAGATCCATACAGTCGGCGACTGATCATCTTTGTAAAAAACATTCCCATATAGTAGGAAATCACACTCTTTTCAGAAGAATCCAGATATGCGATCTTCTTTGATTTTTTCAGGCGGTCTCCCTCTGCATCAAGAGCTGTTTCTACAAGAAAAAGTTTGTATAAGAATTCAAAACGTTTCTTCTCCGGAAATGCAGCTGTCAGTCTCTGGATCGGCATTCCACAGGTAACAATTGCATGTAATAACTCTTTGTTTGTAAATTCCAATTCTATCGTATTATTTGTTAATCCGCTGTCACGATTGACAGATTCCGTCTCCAGTGACATGGTATAGATCTTATCTTCAGTTAAAATCATTTCTTTTCTCCCTGCATTCTACAAAAAAAGTCTATATCATTATAACATTTTACACTTGCCATACGCAATGGATTTTCACAAAAAGAAAGGACTGATCTCTCATGCGAGATCAGCCCCTGATGTACTCTTATTATTTCATGTATGTCAGCAGCCACTGATATACTTTTGCCTGCCTTGTCTTATATGTACCTACCTGTCCACCGGAATCTGTGGCAAGTGCTCTGTACACATTGATCAGATTAACCGGCTTTGCAGTTTTTCCAAGGACTCGCGTAACAGCTCCGTATCCACCTTGATGACGGATATTGATAAACATCCCTACAGCCTGTGGATCCGATACACCAAGTTTCCGTACTTCTGCTTCATATTCGTCGATCTGCTGATACATCAGCTGGTCCTGACATTTGATTCCAGCATCTGTCTGAAGCAGTTTTACAATAACTCTTGCTCTCCAGGAGCTTTTGGGAATTCGATATTTTGTCCAGTCTTCATTACATACAGCTGTCCATACATAATGATTTCCTGTATCGATCTTATTCCACTCATCCGCTCCCATCGTTGCATGAATCAGTTTCAGAAGACGCTGTGCTTCTGTACCATACCACTGACCTGCACCAATTGTGATCGCGTACTCTGTACTGCTGTTTGTAAAAGCCTCTGTGAAATCACCATATTTCTGATTTCCATAAACCTGTCCACCTGTTTCCACCGCATAGAGGATTTTTTTCATGACATCCTTCTGTGCTGCAGTAAACCTGGTATTTGATATAACACTACTGTTTGATATGTCGCCTGACGGCGTAACCTTGGGTGCCGCTGGCGTTGATGCTTTATTACTCAGCTTCACGGCTGACATATATTTTACATTACCGCCTTTTTTATATGGGCGTACTGTATACACATATTTCGTACTTGCATTCAAGCCTGTATCTGTATATGAAGTCAGATTTTTGGCCACATCAGCAACCAGAACCCATTTTCCGGCAGCAGGTCTTCTGTAAATACGGTAACCATCTGCTCTCGAGCTCTTCTTCCATGTCACTTTCATCGTTGAACTGGAAGCTGCCTTAATCCTTGTCTTCACGATTGCAGGACGTGTAGCACCTGTTACCATAAGATATCTGCTGTATACATATTTCCCATTTTCCTTACGTATCGCACGCACTGCATACTGATACGGTTTGCTTGAGGTCAGTCTTTTATCAATATAGCTTGTCCTGCTGGCGCTGACTTTCTTTATTCTTCTGAATGCTTTTCTTGTAGATTCTCTTCTGTAGATCACATATCCCTGTGCAAGCGGGCATTTCTCCCAGCTGATCTTAAGTGCTGTATTGCTGGAAGCTTTTATCTCTGCCTTCTCGGTAACTGCACTGATGCTTGAAACAGTGGCACTGTCTGTCGTATCTGCACTTACCGGAATGTCTGTTACAAATAATGCAGCCAGTAGCATAAGAAGTGTCAGGACTCTGGCAAAGTCTCTTTTGTACTTGTCTGTGTTATTCATGAAATCATTCCCTTCCTTATACAAAATAGCCTTTATATATTTTAAGAAATAATTGAATAAAAAGCAAGTATTTTTTACATTTTTTTTAAATTTGTTAATTTTATCTTACGTACTGATCTATTGCAGCGTTTTTAAAGCCTCCTGCAGCTGGTTATCCTCCTCATGACTGATTTCCGTCTTATTCAACAGTTCTGATGCAAGTTTGACCTCGATATCCGGCTTGATTCCTACTTTATTAATAGAATTTCCTTTTGGTGTATAATAGTTTGAAACAGTAAGTTTCACTGCGCTTCCATCACGAAGCTGTCTCAGCTCCTGCACAACGCCTTTTCCATAAGTTGTTGTTCCGACAATCTTTCCGATCCCATAATCCTGGACCGCACCGGCAAAAATTTCCGAAGCACTGGCACTGCTCTCATTGACAAGAACAGCCAATGGCATATGGAGTTCATTTTTGCCATCACAAGTCTCTTCTTCCCGATTTCCATCCTTATCCTCAGTATAAACAATCAGTCCTTCTGGAAGAATATCCCGCAATATCTCACATACTGACGTCAGAAGTCCACCTGGATTATCACGAAGATCTACTACCAGTTTCTGCATTCCTTTCTGTTTTAGATCCACAAAAGCATCTTTATACTGCTGTGGTGCAACGCCTGTGAACTGCGTGATCTGGATATATCCGGTCTCATCATCCAGCATTTCACTGAATACGGCTGGAAGTTCCACATCTGTTACTTCTACAGTGATCTGAAGAGGTGTCTCCTCATCTTCCCTCTGGACGGTCAGAACAATGTTTTTGTCTTTATTTTCTTTGATCAGGCTGACGACATCAGAGAGTTCCATATCCGTAACATCGGTATCGTCAATCGCAGTGATCACATCTCCTACGATCAGTCCGGCTTTCTTACCTGAACCGCCCTCGTAGCACTCTGCAATCTGTACGCCACCGTTTTTATTTTTCTGGATAGATACCCCTATTCCTACATAAGAGCCATCTGTTGTTGCGGTCTCCTGCGCATATTCCTCCGCTGTATAATATCTGGAATACACATCTCCCAGGCCATAAATCAGTCCTGCATAAATTCCCTCTGCCAGTTTATCTTGATCAACATCCCCCAGATATTCCTGATCGATCAGTTTCTCCAGATATTCTACTTTTTCTACGTGCGCTGAATCCGCCAGAACACTCCCACTTTGATTCTGATGTACATAATTTAACCCGCCTGCTGCAAGTGCAGCAGCCAAAACTCCTGTCACAACTCCTGTCACGTATTCTTTATGCTTCATTACGACTGCCTTTCCTGTTGTATTGTTAATTTTCGTGCCTTTAACCCTGGTATCTAAATATAACATAAGCGGCACAGAACTTAAAGTCCCATGCCGCTTTTCTTTTATTTACTTATATGATTCCTGATGGTTATTTCACACCTTGCACTTTCACAATTACACTCTCAGATGTTTTCTTGTTGTCATCATACTTCCAATGAAACCAATGCCAATTCCAAGAGCAAGTCCAATCGGAAGAAGTATCTGATAAATCTGCCATACCGGAATAAAAGCAACCACACCTGTAAGCACACTGAATTTATTCAGGATGTACTCAACAACACTATTGTACAGGAAATACAGTGCTATCAGTGGAATCGCTGCACCGATCACCCCAAGTACCATACCTTCAAGAAGGAACGGTGCACGGACAAATGCATCCGTTGCTCCAATGTATTTCATAATTCCAATTTCTTCTTTACGAACAGAAATACCAACAGAAATGGTATTACTGATCAGGAAAATAGAAATGATCAGAAGGAGCGCAATGATCACGATCGATGCATAGGAAACCAGCTTGTTAAAGCTTCCCAGCGTATTTGCTGCCTGTTCAGACTGCTCAACATCTCGCACATGCTCCAACCCCTGAATATAGTTTACTAACTCTGTCTGTTTCTCGATCTGATTCAGGTATACATGATAGTTTGAAGAATTGACAAGCGGATTGTCATCCTTAAATCCTTCTGCCGCATCAGATCCCTGGAAATATTTATCCTTAAAGTTCTCCCATGCCTGGTCTGCTGATTCAAACTCAACTCGTTCCACTTCCGGACGTGCCTGGATCAGATTACCGACTTCCTGCATCTGTTCTTCAGTCGTTCCCTCATCAAAAAAAACAGTGACTGGAACTTCCTGCTCTACTTTCTGTGCAATATTATCTACATTTGTTACCAGTGAATAAAATACACCTACCAGAAAGATACAGGCTGCCATGGTCAGAATAGATGCAATGGAAAACATCCAGTTTCTTTTTATATTTTTGATACCCTGTTTGAGGGTATACCAGATTGTACTAGGCCTCATGATATCCTCCTTCTTTCTCATCACTGATGATCACACCGTCATGCATGGTAACCACTCGTTTCTTCATCTGATTAACGATTTCTTTGTTATGTGTTACCACAAGCACAGTCGTACCACGCTCATTGATCTGTTCCAGAAGCTTCATGATTTCTTCAGAAGTCTTCGGATCCAGGTTTCCGGTCGGCTCGTCAGCCAGAAGGATATCCGGACGATTTACAAGTGCCCTGGCAAGCGCCACTCTCTGCTGCTCACCACCAGAAAGCTCATCCGGGAAGGATTTGTATTTTTCAGCAAGTCCTACTTCCTGAAGAACCTCCGGGACACGTCTGCGGATCACTCGCGTTGGTCTCCCGATAACACGCTGTGCAAATGCAACGTTTTCGTATACATTGCGGTCTTTCAGAAGACGGAAGTCCTGAAATACTACACCAAGCTTACGACGGTATTTCGCAACTCGACGATGTTTCATCTTCTCCAGACGCTCACCGCTGACTATCATCTGTCCACTTGTACTATCAAGTTCTTTCATAAGAAGTTTGATCAGTGTAGATTTTCCTGACCCACTGCTTCCTACTACAAAAACAAATTCTCCTTTATCTACGTGCAAATTAGCATGGTTCACAGCCGGAAGGCCTTTACCATACGATTTTGTCACATCAATCAGATCGATCATCGTTTCCATAATATCCTCCTCTATCTATATCCGGTCCAAAAGTGCTGCAACTGCCTAAAACAAATATGTCTCTCTGGACTCCATAAAAAATGCTGCCAGAATCCCGGCAGCATTTCATTGCATCCTGCGGTATAGTTTATTAACATTTCGTAACAATGTTGTAACATATATTATGCTGGAATGCAAGCATTTTTATTGAATTCACAAAATTTTCATATCGACGTGCGATCAATATTCAAGCGTTTCCATGTACTTCATATAACGTACGACCATCAGTGCGATCTTGAATGTAATCGCATCTTCAAATACACGAAGATCCAATCCGGTACTCTTCTGTAACTTATCCAGACGATAGACCAGTGTATTTCTGTGGATATACAACTGTCTGGATGTTTCTGAAACATTCAGGCTGTTCTCAAAGAATTTATCAATAGTAACCAGTGTTTCCTCGTCAAAATCATCTGGAGATTTATTCTCAAAAATTTCTTTGATAAACATTTTGCACAGCGGAATTGGAAGCTGATAGATCAGACGTCCGATTCCAAGGGAACTGTAAGCAATAACATCTTTTTCGCCAAAGAAGATCTTGCCAACATCCAGCGCCATTCTTGCCTCTTTATAGGAACGGGAAACTTCTTTCAGTTCATTTACGATCGTTCCATATGCAATATGAGTCTCTTCATTCTGGTTCAGTCCAAGGGTATCCAAAATTGCGTGGGCAAGCTTATCCATCTCGGCATAACCCTCGCCATCTTCCAGTTCCTTAACAATGATGATGCTCTTTTCATCAACCGCTGTGATAAAGTCTTTGCTCTTGCCGCCAAATAAACTCTTCACACTCTCCATGGAACTGTGATCTTTTTCCTGCTGCAATTCCAGAATCATAACAACACGGCGAACATCTGCATCAATATGAAGTTTCTTCGCACGATTATAAATATCTACCAGAAGAAGGTTATCAAGAAGGAGATTCTTGATAAAGCTGTCTTTGTCAAATCGTTCTTTATATGCAACGATCAGATTCTGGATCTGAAATGCTGCAAGCTTGCCAACCATATAAGTGTCTTCATCGTCACCATGTGCCACAAGTATATATTCCAGCTGGTAGTCATCACAGACTTTAAAATACTGGAATCCCTTCACAAGCTGGCTGTCTGCCTGGGATTCCACAAATGCCTGTATATCCCCCGGCTGAATTGAAAAATCTGCAAAAGTTGTTGCAAGGACTTTCCCCTCTGTGTCAATAATGCAGAATTCTGTCCTGGATATTTCTTTTAATCCCTCTAGTGTATTCTGTAGTACCTGATTTGATATCATCTGCTTACATCCCTTCCCGACTTTTTATGCGTATTTCTCCTTTTTCCCCATAGCTTTCCTTCGTTATGTGTTATTTTAATATAAAATTACCAAAAATGAAAGACCAAAACTTAATTTTTTTGCATTTTTTTGTATAAAATTCCTATTTTTCTATAAAACCTTCCCCATGTACCTCTCGTGCATCCCCAACAATGACAAAAGCATTCTCATCAATTTCATCAATTTTCTCTTTCAAATGTACCAGTTCCTTCTTTCCGACTACGCAGAACAGCATCAGCTTGTCCTCACCGGAATACATCCCTTTTGCAGAAATACCGGTAATTCCACGATCCAGATCTTCCATGACCATTCTTGAAACCTCATCCGGTTTGTCCGTAATAATATAAACAGATTTGGAGAACTTCAAACCTTCAATGATACCATCCGACACTTTTGTAACAAGAAATACTGCAATGATCGCGTAAAGAGCACGTTCCACACCAAACACATACATACCCACAACAACTATCGCACCATCTATAAACTGCATGATCTGTGCAATAGAATAATGTCGCAGATATTTCTGAATGATTGCAGCCAGAAGGTCCGTACCACCGGTAGTTCCTCCACCAAGAAATACAAAGCCGATTCCAATTCCCTGCAGAAGGCCTCCGTACAAAGCAACCAGAAGAAAATCTCCTGATAATTTCCAGGCCGGAAGAATTGCCAGCCAAATCGTAAGTGAAATATCGCCCATGAGTGCTTTTCTTACAAATGCAAACCCTCTTATTTTCGTAGCGAGAAGAAACAATGGAATATTCAATGCAAGGTTTGTCATCCAAAGAGGAATTCCGTTTCCATACAGTCCTTTTGTCCAGGCCTTTACCAGAATCGAAATACCCGAAAAGCCTCCTGTTACCATTCCCGCAGCATCAAAACAGGAAGTGATCGCAGTCGCCATAAGGCCGGTTCCTACTATAATAAGAATGTATTCCAGATACCAAGGTTTCTTGCTAGCAATTTTCATAAGTACTCCTTTCTCTGCTGCTATATCTCAATAAAGTATCCCGTAACCCAAAAGAACGGGAACAGCGTCTGTTGGCTGTATCCCGTTCTTAGTGTGCCCTATTTGGAAGGCATATTTGCAAATTTAATAAAATGATAGCTCTCAACAATCTGGAAATATTTGATAATTCTCGGATACAGCGGTTCTGCTGCTTCCCCAAATTCTTCCTTCACCAGTGCCGCAATCTCTGTGACAGTATGTTTCCCGTCGATCAGCGGCCAGATAAAAGTTCCCTGTGCATCCAGATGAACCTTGGTGTACTGCGGTTTGTTGAATACAGTCTGCGCAATCTTGTTGAACCATCCTGTATTTTCCACATCCAGAATCACGCGTCCCTTGATATCCTTGTGCCAGTGAAGTTCCTCGGATCTCACCGGAATTAGATCCAGGTAGTTGATATCCATATTTTGTTTTTTGCTTTTTTTACTCTGTTTTTTCATCAGGCTTTTTTCTTTTTCCATAAGGAGAATTTCAGCAGTGTCAGGATCATG
>OLNL01002800.1_pt1 | contig 12694 bp, 8 predicted proteins | sample 1672181 | NCBI WGS metagenome assembly OLNL01 (sample SAMEA3136656, study PRJEB25190) | human gut metagenome | biome: human gut; feature: human-associated habitat; material: faeces | place: Austria | collected 2013
TGTATCTTGACCCAGCAACAAGAACAAAAGTAGAAGAAACAGGTGGAGCTAACTTTATCTTCGTTACAAAAGATGGTAAAGTCGTAACACCTAAATCTGACAGCATTCTTCCATCTATCACTCGCCGTTCTTTAGTTTATGTAGCAAAAGAATATCTTGGACTTGAAGTTGAAGAACGTGAAGTATTATTTGATGAAGTAAAAGATTTCGCTGAATGTGGATTATGCGGAACAGCCGCAGTTATCTCTCCTGTAGGAAAGATTTATGATCATGGTAACGAAATCTGTTTCCCAAGCGGAATGGAAAAAATGGGACCAGTCATCCAGAAATTATATGATACTTTAACAGGAATCCAGATGGGACATATCGAAGCACCTGAAGGATGGATTAAGGTTATTAAATAATCTTTCGTAATCAATAGAATATAGAAAATAAAATAGTAGTCAAATTGACTACTATTTTATTTTCTATATTCTTTTATACGGAAGGTTATTGAATCACATAAAAATGCAGACGGAAAGCTATTGGTTAATAATTCCGTCTGCATTGTGTTTAGATATATCGTGGATTATCTGGATTGTATTTATTGGTCTCTTAGATGAATTTCTGGATTTCCGTGGTTTTCGATGTAGCCTCTTGTGATCGTTACACTTCCGATCGTGTCGTCTTTTGGTATTTCGTACATGATGTCCAGCATAAATTTCTCGATGATCGCACGTAATGCTCTGGCTCCTGTTTTCTTTTTCAGGGCTTGTTCTGCGATGGCTTCTAATGCTCCTTCATCGAATTCTAATTTGACTTCATCTAGTTCTAATAACTTCTGGTATTGTTTCAGGATCGCATTCTTTGGTTCTTTTAAGATCTTGACTAACATTTCTTTTGTTAATCCGTCTAATGTAAATACCATTGGAAGTCTTCCGATAAATTCTGGGATCATTCCATATTCTCTCAGATCGTCGTTTGTGACTTTGGAGATGATGTTCTCTTCGTTATCAAAGTGATCTTTAAGATCTGCTCCGAATCCGATAGATGTTTTCTTCATCAGTCGTTTTTTGATGATTCCTTCGAGTCTTGGGAAAGCTCCTCCGCAAATAAAAAGGATATTTCTTGTATTGATCGTTGTCAGTGGTACCATGGCGTTTTTGCTTGTAGCTCCGACTGGTACTTCGACTTCTGCTCCTTCTAAAAGTTTTAACAGTCCCTGCTGTACGGATTCTCCGCTGACATCTCTGCTGTTTGTGTTTTGTTTCTTGGCGATCTTATCGATCTCATCGATAAATACAATTCCGTGTTCTGCACGATCTACATCGTTGTCTGCAGCCTGTAGAAGCTTTGATAAGACACTTTCTACGTCATCTCCAATATATCCGGCCTCCGTTAATGATGTGGCGTCTGTGATCGCAAGGGGCACTTTTAACAGTCTTGCCAGTGTTTTGACAAGATATGTTTTACCACTTCCTGTTGGTCCGATCATCAGCATATTGGATTTGTCGATTTCAATCTCATCCATTGTATTTGTGACCACTCGTTTGTAATGGTTATATACTGCAACAGACATGACTTTCTTTGCATAATCTTGTCCAATGACATATTCATCTAACATTGCCTTGATCTGATGTGGTGCTGGAATGTCTTTTAATGTAAGTTCTGGCGTTTCTTTTTTGTCTTTCTTTTTCTTCTTTACTTCTGCTTTTGGCTGCATACTTTGCATATCGTTCATCATCTTTGTGATGTCCATGCTGTCAAGATCCATATTTCTTGCATCAATGAAACCAAACTGGCCATTGCTCATAGAATTTAATGTTCTTTGCATGCAGTCTGTACAAATGTAAATATTATTAGGAAGTTCTAACATCTTACCGGCTGCAGATTCCGGACGTCTGCAAAGATAGCAGTAATGTTCTACATCTTTGTGTTCGTCTTCATTTGTTACTTCCTCAATCTCGTTTTGATTCTTCTCTTCTGACATATGATTGTCCTCCACTGTTTATTTTGAATAGAGTACTTCTCTTATAATTTCAATCCCTCTTATCATATCTTCTTTTTTCATTCTAGTAAACCCTAAAATATATTCTTCTGTCGATGGCTTTCCTTCAATATAGTACCATGAAAGCGGATAGATCATCACACCTCTTTGTTTTAATTCTTTCTGGAACTTGTAAGGATCATTTACCGGGAAGCTTACAATGATATGTGCACCAGCTCCATGTCCATATATTTTGATCTTTGAATCCAATTTTTTAAGACTTATGATAAGCTGATCATGTTTTTCCTTATAAATATTTCTCATACGATTTAAATGCCGCTCAAAATGTCCTTCTGTCAGAAACATGGTTAATACTTTCTGATCAATTCTTGATACTGCACATGAAAATGTCCGCCCAATCTTCTGGTATTGTTTTACCAGCTTTTGAGGTAATACCATATAACATACACGAATGGCCGGTGCGATCGCTTTTGAAAATGTTCCAGTATAGATTACATTTTCTCCATCGTCTAATCCCTGCATTGCTGGAATTGGCTTTCCTTGATATCTGAATTCACTGTCATAGTCATCTTCAATAATATAACGGTCTGGGTCTTTTTTTGCCCATCTTAGTAACTGGCTTCTACGACCAACTGGCATGATCACTCCAGTTGGATACTGATGTGCTGGCGTCACATAGGCCAGATTAGCATCTGTTTGTTCTAGCTGCTCCACACACATTCCCGATTCATCCATAGTGATCGGATGAATCTTAAAATTTAGTTCTTTTAAGATTTCATAAGCATTTTTGTATACTGGATTCTCAATTCCGATAGAAACTTTCTCTCCAAGAATCTGATGAATCAAAAACAATAGATTCTCCATTCCTGCTGCCACTACAATCTGGCTAGTGTGAACATGCACACCTCTTGACTGTCTCAAATAATACATGATTGCCTTACGAAGTTCTAAATCTCCCTGAAAATTTCCCTTCTGGAACAATTCACTATTATCATTGATCATGATCTCTTTTAAAAGTTTTCTCCAAATATGATATGGAAACTGCGTCATATCAACTCCTACCGGAGAAAAATCATAAGGAACTTCTTCCTTCTTGATTTCTTCTTCCTCGTCCTCAATTTTAACTGGAATATGTAATTCTGCGAGTTCTTCAACCTGACAGACAAAAAATCCCCTTTTGGGCTTTGACTCTATATAGCCTTCTGCACACAACTGTGCATAAGCTGTATCCACTGTATTGCGGCTTACATCCAGATGTTTTGCAAGTCTTCTTGCAGAAGGAAGCCTTGCCCCGAAAGGTAAAGCTCCTGTTACAATTTCTTCTTTTATAGAATTATAAATCTGCTCATATAAAGGTTCTTTCCTTGATGCATCAAGTGCAACGATCAGCATATCATCACCTGTTTCCCCTTTTATTTATTTTGCATTTGAAACCGCCATTTTCTCAATCACAACTTTCTTCACCGGCTGGCTTTGTTCCCCACTTCCACTATCCTTTGTCTCACATGCTGCAATCTTATCTAACACATCATATCCTTCGATCATCTGTCCGAATACCGTATAGCTTCCTGTCAAGGATGGGTATCCACCCTGATCTAAAAATAATTGTTTTTGTTTCTTGGTAAAATCCATAGTTCCTTCTTCCAGACCTTTTTTTGCTGTATCTGATTTGGCCTGAACGATGAAGAACTGGCTTCCATTTGTATCAGCTCCAGAATTTGCCATACATAACGCCCCTCTTAAAGGTAAAAGTTCATCACAGACTTCATTCTTAAATTCTTCTCCCCAGATACTTTCGCCTCCAGTACCTGTTCCTGTTGGATCTCCACCCTGAATCATAAAATCATTAATGACTCTGTGAAAGATCTGTCCGTCAAAATATCCATTTGATGCAAGTGTTACGAAGTTTTTCACTGCCAATGGTGCTTTTTTCATAAAAAATTTAAACTTCATCTCTCCATAACCTTTAACTTGCATCGTAACAATTGTTTCACCCTTTTGTGCTTCAGCCAGCTGATCCGTTTTCTTTGCTGCTGTGATCTTTGGTACTTTATATTTGGACTGTACTTTCATTTTGGCTTCCGTTGTTGCTATTGTTGTTTCTTTGCTGTCCTCTTTCTTTGATGAGCATCCAACACATAGTGACATTGCCATCATCAAACATCCTGCTGCTATGATCTTTCTCATGTTTTTTGATTTCCCTTCTTGTTTATTAGTCTTATTTTAAAATCTCTTATTTAGGATCATTGTTCTCTGATCTTATCTGCTGGAAATATGATTCCTGTCTGTCTTCGTACTTCATCTGTGATATCCATCTCAATCTCTGATGATCTTAAAAATTCATGATCGACTTTATGTTTTTTGATCAGTTCTATAAAATCTCTTGTCTCGTAGATCATTGGATTGTCTCTTTTTTCAAATTGTAATTCTTCTTTCTCCCCATTACGATAAAGAATCGTAATCTTCTTAATGATCGGACATTCTTCAATGATCATACAGCCCTTTTCTCCCTGAATCTGTGTTGGCAGTTTAGAATCTGTGATCTTGGAATAAATAATCTCTGCCTGCTTATCTCCATAAGATGCGATCACACTTCCTGCTCCATCAACTCCATTTTCAAGAAAAATACTGTCCGCCAAGATCTTTTCTGGTTTGCCAAATAAACTTGCGAGGAAATGGATGCAATAAGATCCAATATCCATTAATGCCCCATTAGAAAGCTTTGGATTGAACGCATTCTCTATGATACCATTTTTGAATTTGTCATATCTAGAAGAATACTGACAATACTGGATCGTTGCTCTCCTTATCGTTCCGATCTTATGAAGATTATCCATCATTGCATAAAATCCTGGTGAATGAACATTCTTCATAGCTTCCATAAATACAACACCTTGTTCTTTCGCTGCTTGGGTAAGTATATCTAATTCTTCACGATTTGAACAGACTGGTTTCTCGCACAAAACATGTTTTCCATAATTGATCATTGTAATGGAATGTGCGTAATGCATATAAGTCGGACTTGCTACATAAACAGCATCAATCTCTGGATCTTGTGCCATTTCTTCGTAATTGTTATATACTTTCTCTACACCATATTTTGCTGCAAACTTCTTTCCTTTTTCTAAATTTCTTGAATATACCGCAGTTAATTTAATCTCTTCTAATTCCTGAACTCCTTCCATGAACCAGTCTGTGATAAAGTTGGTTCCGATCGTTGCTAATCTGATCATTCGTTCTCCTTCCTGATCCACTCTTCCATCTCTTCTTTTACATCTTCTAAGGTTATCTTAGCAAGTTCTTGTTCCATCGCCCTTTGTACTTTATCTAATTTACTATCCAGCACATGATGGATATTACGGCCTACCGGACATTTCTGGTTTGGCTTCTCATGGAAATGGAATAATTCTTCCTGTGGTGTGCATTCCACAGCCTGATAAATATCTAAAAATGTGATCTCATTAAATGGACGTTTCACTTTCACGCCGCCAGTTCCTCTTAATACTTCAACCAGGTCTGCTGCTTTGAGCTGTTGCAAAAGTTTCCTTATGATCACGGGATTCGTTCCGATGCTTGCTGCCATAAAATCACTGGTCATTTTCATATCTTTAAATACATCTATACATGCAAACATATGAATCGCCATTGTAAATCTGCTTGATATCTGCATTTTCTTTCCTCCTGTATACCTTATATTTTATAGTGGCAGTGGTGTAATGTCAATGATTACGACTAGCGCATAATGATGTATGCACTATAGCATAAATACAAGCAGATCATTATGATTCCTTCTGTTCTTGAAATCTCTTTTTTTGTTGCTCCAAAAAACCATACAACGATAGAAAATACGACTAATACAACAATATCGATAATATTTTCACCGATCAATTGTAATGGACTGATCGCGGATGCAATTCCAAGTACCATAAGAATATTAAAGATATTCGAACCAATTGCATTTCCAACTGCCATATCAACTTCATTTTTTCTTGCGGCTACGATGGATGTGACCAGTTCTGGAAGAGACGTTCCGATCGAAACAATCGTTAATCCTACAAGATTCTGACTCATTCCAAAATCTATGGCAATCCTGCTTGCGGCATCAACTGTAAGATCTCCACCAAATGCAATGGCTGCTGCACCTCCAACGATACATAACAGACTCTTTGGATAAGACATGATCATCAATTCTTCATTTTCCATTGTTTCAAGTTGTACGACTTCCTGATTATTTCTGGCACGCATTGCCTGAAAAACCATCATAAGAACATATACGGCAAATATAATAAGGAAAATGATTCCATCAAAACGTCCAAGGATCATATGTGATCTATCTCCGAATGCAAGATAACCAAATATGAGAAGTAATGTCGCACATACAAGAGATAATGGAATATCTCTTATAATTGTTTCTCTTTTTACACCGATCGTTGCTAAAATTGAACAGACTCCGATCACAAACATCATATTAAAGATATTAGAACCAACTACATTACTGATCGCCAGAGCATTATTATTGGCAATAGACGCTGTTACACTGACTGCAGTTTCTGGAAGTGATGTTCCCATGGCTACGATCGTCAATCCAATGATAATAGAAGGAACTTTTAAACGTTTGGCGACACTTGAACTTCCTTCTACAAAATAGTCTGCTCCTTTCATTAAAAATGCAAATCCTATGATCAGACAGATGATCACTAAAAATAATGGGGATTGGTTGATAAATTTCTCCATTTGTTTTTCTCCTTTCAAAATTGTCTTTTTATTTGTACATAAGAAAAACTCATGTATGTTCCAGATGTACTATAAGAACATACATGAGTCTCATTCTTTAATATTTGCCAGGCTGACTTGCTTGATATCTGCGAGTCATTACCGAGTCTGTTGACAAATCACGTCTTTGTATGACGCGAACTACTCCCTCATGGAATATTGATTGTTTGATTACTTTAACAAAAAAATATTGATCTGTCAAGTATAGTTTAAATTGCAAATTGAATCATAAAACCGTATAATAAAATTAATTATGTTGATTTTGATATACAATGCAATCAACAAATGGAGGGGGAAAACTATTTTTGATCAGAAAACCATACAAAACTAATAAAAATATTTCCAGACTATTTTATATTTTGATGATGATCATCTTTGTCTGGTTCATTGGGATTCAGATTTTAGGACCTGATGAACAGTTTTTTGACCAATCTGGACATTCCATCATCTACAATGGTACTTTTACATGGAAGAAATCCGATGGCACAAAACAAAACATTTCTGTTCCTGGACGTTATAAAGTTCCAGCAAAACAGACGATGATCATTACTACTACACTTCCAGATGATTATAACGAGAATGTGATCGCAATCCGTTCTTCCCTTCAAGATGTACGTTTTTACATTGATGGAAAACTTCGAAAAGAGTACAATGCAAAAAGCCTGCACCGATTTGGCAAAAACTCTGCCAGCCGTTATATATTCTGCAATACTTCGTCTGCAGATGCCGGAAAGGAACTTTGTCTGGAACTTACAACATATACGAGTAACTACTCTGGTGTTGTCAATACGATTTACTGTGGAGATCAAATGCAGATCTGGAGTTATATTTTCAATCATAACTTCTCTGGAACCGTGATCGAATCATTTATCTTTTTTGCATCGATTGTCACAATCTTATTCAGTATCGCCCTTGGAATTGTTTACAAAACCAAGTTTAATATGGAATATCTTGGATGGTGTATGCTTATGGGTTCTGTCTGGATGATCGGAGAATCAAAAATGCGGCAGATCCTTGTTCCAAATGCATCTGGACTTGCAACTTCATGTTTTATTATGCTCATGTTATGTCCGTTGCCGATTTCCTTATATGTCAATAATCTTCAGAAAGGTAAATATAAAAAGATCTTTCAATCGATTTGTTTTATTGCTTTATTGAATTTTATCATCTGTACGATCCTGCATCTTACAGGCGTTGCAGATTATATTGAGACAATGCCAGCAGCACACGCAATCCTTATTATTACTTTCCTTGCTGTCATTCTTACTTTCCTGATCAGATATTGGAATCATCGGAGTCGAAGTGATTGCCTGTTGTTCTTTGGACTGCTTATTACAATGCTTTCTGTGATTTTTGAAGCAATTTCTGTATATTACAAAGTATCTGTTTCTGGTGTATTTGTCGGTATCGCTATTTTGATCTTACTGTTTATAAATGTGATCTATACGATCCATATCATCCGTGATATCATCAAACGCCAGCAGCAGGAAGAACTCGATAAACGTAAAAAAAATATAGAAGAGATGTCTCTGCAGTTGATGCAGATGTTATCTACCACGATCGAGGCAAAAGATGAATATACGAAAGGACATTCTCATCGTGTTGCAGAGTATTCCGTTTTGATTGCTCGTGAACTTGGATGGAATGAAAAAGAACTTAGTAATCTAAAAAATGCTGCTCATCTTCATGATATCGGCAAAATTGCTATTCCTGATACCATTTTAAATAAACCAAGCAAACTTTCTGAGGAAGAATTTTCTATTATTAAGGAACATACGATCATTGGTGCAAATATCTTAAAGAATATTTCTCTGATCGATCACGTACAAGAAATTGTACGCAATCATCATGAACGTTATGATGGAAATGGTTATCCTGACGGTTTAAAGGGAAAAGAGATTCCACTACATGCAAGAATTGTTGCGGTTGCTGACAGTTATGATGCTATGAGTTCCCAGAGAATTTACCGAAATCAACTTCCGCCAGAAAAGATCATACAGGAATTAGAGAATAATAAAGGGACTCAGTTTGATCCTGAGGTCACTGATATCTTTTTAAAACTATTAAGGGAAGACTGTATTCATATCAAAGAAGATCATTTAAGTATCACTGAGAATACTCAGATTCCTGAAGCTGAAATCGAAATGAGTCAATTCATTTCTGACATCATGAGCACGATCCGTACACAAAAAACCAAAGAAAATCTCGACTTTTTAACTGGGCTTCCAACCAGAAATAAAGGTGAGCAAGCCATTGCGCAGTTGATGAAACGCCACAGCGGATGTCTTGTCTTTATGGATATGGACAATTTAAAAACCATCAATGACATCTATGGCCACAAAGCTGGTGATCGTGTATTGAAGCTTCTTGGTAATCTATTATTAGAATATTCCAGTGAATGTCTTGTCTGTCGTCTTGGCGGAGATGAATTCCTATTATTTATGCCAAATGCTGATCAAAATAGTATTACAGAAGTTATAACTGCTATTTTTAAGAAATTTAATACTCGAAAGGAACAAGATCCTGAGCTTCTTGCTGCATCCATTTCTGCCGGACTATATATGTGCAATATTGGAGATTCTTTTGACGAATGTTATACAAAAGCTGATAAAGCACTATATTTCGTAAAACAAAATGGAAAAAGCGACTTCTCCTTTTATCGGCAGATTTCTGAATCTGGGTGTGACGACCACACGGTTAAAAATAATCTCTCTTTAATTGCAAAAGCATTACGTGAAAATGGTAATTACTCTGGTGTACTTGATCTTGATTATCGTGAGTTTGCTAAAATCTATGAATATATGCATCATCTGGGTAACCGCTACAAATATCACTGTTATCTAGTGATGGTCACGATGGAAACAAATCCTGATCATATCATGTATATCGAGAACATCGAGGATGCGCTTGATTGCATGGAACAGGCGATCCGTCAAAAAATTCGAAAAGTTGATATCTGTACTCATTACAGTTCCATGCAGTATCTGATCATTTTATATGAAACTGATGAAACAAAGATACCTCAGATTATGGATCGTATCTTTATCGAATATTATAAGTTATATAGCAATCATCATCTTGAACCAACTTATGAATATATTCCGATCATGAAAAATAAAGCACCAAACATATAAAGAAGAGAGTGGCAAGAATTTACTTTTGCCACTCTCTTCTTTATATATGGAATAACTGAATCAACACAAGACCAGAAAGTCCATAATATGTGATAACTGCAACTAGATCATTGATAGTTGTGATCAATGGACCAGAAGCCACTGCTGGGTCAATATTGATCTTATGAAAGAACATTGGAATGATCGTTCCTACAAGGCTTGAGATCACCATCGCAACGATCAGTGAAATTCCTACGCACCCTGAAATCAGAAATGAAGAAATCCATGCATAATGTTTAAATAAATGGATGTACACCCCTAAAAATACGAGTGCCATGATCGCTAGGCTCGCTCCATTTAAGAAACCGATCTTCATTTCTTTAAATAACAAAGCAATCTTTTTCTTACCTGACAGATTTTCATCCATTAATACGCGGATTGTTACAGCTAAAGACTGTGTTCCAACATTTCCCGCCATATCAAGTACCAGGGATTGGAAACAGATAACGATTGGTAATACCGCAACAATAGATTCAAACATTCCAACAACTGAGGATACTGCCATTCCTAAGAATAACAATGCGATCAACCATGGAAGTCTCTTCTTCATACTAACTATCGTGGGTTCATTTAAATCTTCCTCTTCTGTTAAACCAGCAAGTTTTGCATAGTCATCTCCCATCTCGTCATCGACCAATTCTACAATATCGGAAGATGTTAAGATTCCTGCGATTTTCTTATCTTGTGTCAGCACTGGAATGGAATCTTCTTCGTAATCTGTTAAGATTTCCATACATTCACTGATTTTTTCATGTTCATATACATAAGGATAAGAACTGCTTATGATGTCCTGTAGATTATCATGTTCTCTTGCGATGATCAAATCTTTCAGATCGATCGCTCCTGCAAAAATCCCATTCTCATCTATCACATAAAGTGTCTGGATATTATCATGTTCTCCTGCCTGCTTTACAAGTGTACTCATTGCCTCACGAATCGTTACATCATTTCTTACTACGATATAATTATTCGTCATACAACTACCGATCTGATCTTCCTCGTAAGACAGCAGTTTCTGAACATCTTCTTTTGCTTCTTTATCCAGTCTCTTTAATAATTTGTATTTATCTTCTTCATTTAATTCTTCAAACAGATCCATCGCATCATCTGAATCCATGTTTGATACAACTTTCGCTGCCTGTTCAATTGGCATTTCTTCCAGATATTTTCCTGGTTCCTCTTCGATATAAGAAAAAATCTCTGCAATATCTGCAATGTCTAAAATGTCATAGATACATTTTCTAACTGTTTTATCTGATTCTACGATTGCATTTGCAATATCTCTTTCGTGATAAGCTGCGATCTTTTTCTTTAATTCTTCTCTATCTTTCGTTGTCTGTACGATCTTGATCAATTCTTTTGCATAATCTGTTCTATGCTGATTTCTTGCATTTTTCATGATATCCTCCTTCTTTTCCTAAATCTGGTTGCAAAATTCTGTTTCGCGGTGTATCAAAAAGGATATCATAATACAAATGTTGCTATTCATGTATCTTCACAGAGAGCAGCATTCGCATCTTATATTTTCTTTTTTGACCCCGCATACAACTTCGTCCTATACGATCGCAACTATCCATGAACATACACCTCCTTTCACATCTTTACTAATATCTCTCAACATTCTTTGTTTTCATTCTGGGTTATATTATCAGATTTTTCTGATATCGTCAACCTATTTTACTATGATTTAACAATCTTTTCCGCCGCAGTGTGATCCTGCCCGGAGGGCTTTTTATTGCATAGGGGATTTCATCGAAATCTTCTATGCAATAAAAAAAAACATCCTTATCTCTAAGAATGCTTGAATCTTCATATTAAATCTATATATAAAGGATATACCTTCAAAACAACATACAAGAATCTTTCTACATCTCTTACACTTCAGCCTTCTTTGGTTAAAGCCTCGACCGATTAGTAACAGTCAGCTCCATACGTTACCGTACTTCCACCTCTGCCCTATCTACCTCGTCGTCTTCAAGGGGTCTTACTACCTTTCGGTATGGGAAATCTTATCTTTAGGGGGGCTTCACGCTTAGATGCCTTCAGCGTTTATCCCTTCCAGACTTGGCTACTCTGCCATGCCGTTGGTCGACAACAGATACACCAGTGGTCCGTCCATCCCGGTCCTCTCGTACTAAGGACAGCTCCTCTCAAATATCCTCCGCCTGCGCCGGATAGGGACCGAACTGTCTCACGACGTTCTGAACCCAGCTCGCGTACCGCTTTAATGGGCGAACAGCCCAACCCTTGGAACCTGCTCCAGCTCCAGGATGCGATGAGCCGACATCGAGGTGCCAAACCACTCCGTCGATGTGAACTCTTGGGAGTGATAAGCCTGTTATCCCCAGGGTAGCTTTTATCCGTTGAGCGATGGCAATCCCACTTTATACCACCGGATCACTAAGTCCTACTTTCGTACCTGCTCCACCCGTCGGTGTCGCAGTCAAGCTCCCTTCTGCCTTTGCACTCTTCGAATGGTTTCCAACCATTCTGAGGGAACCTTTGAGCGCCTCCGATACCCTTTCGGAGGCGACCGCCCCAGTCAAACTCCCCGCCTGACATTGTCCCCTGACCGGTTCACGGCCACAGGTTAGAAATCCAACATGGTAAGGGTGGTATCCCAACAGCGACTCCGGTACAACTGACGTCATACCTTCTCAGTCTCCCACCTATCCTGTACATACCATGCCGAATCCCAGTATCAAACTGGAGTAAAGCTCCATGGGGTCTTTCCGTCCTGGCGCAGGTAACCAGCATCTTC
>OLNL01002812.1_pt1 | contig 12652 bp, 10 predicted proteins | sample 1672181 | NCBI WGS metagenome assembly OLNL01 (sample SAMEA3136656, study PRJEB25190) | human gut metagenome | biome: human gut; feature: human-associated habitat; material: faeces | place: Austria | collected 2013
AGGGGACCGCTCAGTACGAGGGGGACCGCTGATAGGCGGTGGAGGGGTCTTTTCGTGAAATCTTTTTATAGTGTTTTCAATGCACTCTGTAGGGACACGGCGTGCCGTGTCCGCCAATTTCACAAAACCAAAACAGGATATTCCGTATCCCCCAGCGAAAAACGGTCTGACCAAAGCAGACCAGACCGTTTCCCGAAAATTCCTACAGCGTATAGCCCGCCGCCCGAAGCTGGTCGATGAGATCGCCCAGAATGGCAGCGTTGGTGGAGGAAACCGAGTGGAGCAGCAGGATCTCCCCGCCGTGTGCGTGGGATACCAGCCGTTCCAATGCCTCCGCCGGATCCGGCTGCGCATCGGTCTTCCAGTCCACATAGGCATCGCTCCAGAACAGCGTCCGGTAGCCGCATGTGCTGGCAGTTTCCAGCGCCGCCTCGGAGTACTCGCCGCAGGGACACCGAAAATACTGCATCTCATAGCCATAGGTGTCCAGCACGTACCGGTGCAGATCCATGATCTCCGCCTCTGCCTCCGCCGCTGTCAGCTGCGGCAGGCTGGCGTGGGTCATGCCGTGGTTCCCCAGCATGTGCCCCTCTGCGATCATGCGCTGTACTAAATCCGCCTCCCGCTTGGCGTAGTCGCCGGTGAGGAAAAAGATGGCGGACACGTGCTTTTCCCGCAGAGTGTCCAGAATCTGACCGGTATAGCCGTTTTCATAGCCCTGATCGAACGTGAGAATGATCCGTGTCCGATCCGGGGTGGTGGCGTATGCCCCGTATGCGGCATACTGCTGGTCGAACGCCAGCGCATCCAGCGGACGGTTTTCGGCATCCACTGCCGTGCCCTGTCCGTAGCCGATGACGGCATTGCTTACTGCACAGACTGCCGTCTGGGGCAGCATGCCGGCGGCGAGCACCACGCCCGCCGTCCCTGTGAGCCATCGTTTCATGTGCATTCGCCTCCTCCGGCTGCATCAGCAGCCAGAGATAGCATGCCCCGCTGTCGCCGGATTATACAAAAAACGCTCCGGCAAATTGACCGGAGCGTGGGTGCAGCCTGTACGCTGAATCGAAACGAAAAATGAAACCAAAATACCTGCCGAACACGCTGTGCCGTGTCCGCCAAATTCAAAAGCCAATGTGAAAAAACAAAGCCGAAACGCCTCGTAGGGACACGGCGTGCCGTGTCCGCTAATTTCATACAACAAAAAGATGAAGAACACAAGCCTCCCCTGAAAGGGGAGGGGGACCGCCGATAGGCGGTGGAGAGGTCTTTTCGTGAAATCTTTTTGTCATGTTTTCAGTACGCCCTGTAGGGAAACGGCGTGCCGTGTCCGCCAGATAACTGCCTCAGGCAGCTCAGTTCTTCAAATAGGACTTTACCAGTGCCTGAAGCAGCTCGTCCCGATCAATGTGCGGGCATTGTTATAGGTGGTTATGTAGGTGGGATCCTCCGAGAGGATGTAACCTACGATCTGGTTCACCGGATTATAGCCTTTTTTTGTCAGTGCGTCATATACAATCATCAGCGTTTTCTTCATCTCGATCTCTTTTTCATCACTGACGGAAAACGTCATTGTCTTATCATACATGAAACTTCAACCTCCTTCGGAACAGGGCACAGCAGCTCCTGCCGGAGAAGCCGCCGCTGCTATTTCTCTTCTATTATACCCGAATTTGCAGAAAGAAACAAGGGATAACCCGACTTTTTGCCGTTTTGCCATGGAATTATGGTTTGCCTTTGTGCAACATGACGAAAAAATCAGGAAAATTTTTCCGCATACCGCAAAAAAAGGGACACAAGGTCCCTTTCTCTGCCGGTGCTGCCGGAGCGGGCGCTTAGCCCTGTGTGCTGCGCTTTACGAAGGAGTCGCAGTTGGTGCACTCCGGAACGGTGGGGTTGCTCTCGTGGGTGCCCACACAGATGCAGTCCAGACCGCAGTAGTTTTCGGTGACCATGTTGTGCTTGCACTGGGTGACAGAGCACTTGATGTTGGAGTTCTTGTGTTTCATTTCCATGCTGTTTTTCTCCGTTTCCAAAAAATTTTGACCGGTGCGGCAGGGGATGCGGTGTTTCTGCCGTCTGCCGTACCGGTACACTCCCAGTATGCCCCCGCAGCCGGAGAATATACACAGCGGCTGTCAAAATGTGCAGCGGGGCGTATTTTGTCGATTTTTGCGAAACCCGTTTCCTCTGGAAAAATGCCACAAAAAAACGCCTGCGGAATTGTGCAGGTTTTATGGTGAATTTGTAAATATGCACGCCGGACTGGACATTTTCCTGAAAACAGATTGACATTTCGGTTACAAATGTGATACAATAGCCTTACATGTAGATGGTACGGGCACGGGAAACCTTCGGCGCACCGGAAAAGTCGCATGGAAACAAAACCATATTTTTGATACGGAGGTACTTCCATGAAATTTTCTGATGGCCTTTGGCTGAACCAGCGGGGGTATGAGGTTTCCTATGCAGCGCAGGCGTATGAGGTGACAGCTACCCGGAACTCGATCCATGTATTTGCCACGGCAAATGCCATCTGGAATCGTGCCATGACACTCGGCGGTGTGACATTCGAGATCATCTACACTGCAGTTGCGCCGGACGTGATCCGTGTGCAGATCGCCCACCATCGTGGCAGACTGAAAAACAAGCCCCAGTTTGACTTGAACCTGCCGGAGGGCTACGTGCCGGATGACATCCACGAGGAGGACGGCTTCGTCTCCATGACTGCCGGCAGCACCACTGTGAAGATCAAGAAGGGCACAGACGGCTGGGATGTGTCCTATCTGCGGAACGGCAAGCGCATCACCGGCGGCGGCTGGCGCTCCACCTCCTACATTCAGGAGAACAAGTTCCATCGGGATGCTCGCCTCTCCGTGCAGACCGATGACGAATTTTTCAATTTCCCGCAGGACAGCCGCAGTGCCTATGTGCGGGAACAGCTGACGCTGGATGTGGGCGAATGCGTCTACGGCTTCGGCGAGAAGTTCACGCCCTTTGTCAAGAACGGTCAGACCGTGGAAACATGGAACTCCGACGGCGGCACCTGCTCCGACCAGAGCTATAAGTGCATCCCATTCTATCTGACCTCCAATAAGTACGGCATTCTGGTGAACACCGCAGATAAGGTTTCCTTTGAAGTGGCTTCGGATACTATCAACAAGGTCTCCTTCACCGTTCCCGGCGAGGAGCTGGACTACTTCTTCATCGGCGGCGAAAACTTACAGGAAGTTCTGGTGAACTACACCGACCTCACCGGCAAGCCGGCACTTCCGCCGGCAAAGACCTTCGGTCTGTGGCTGTCCACCTCTTTCACCACCACCTATGACGAGGAGACCGTTACCTCGTTTATCAGCGGCATGGCAGAGCGTGACATTCCCCTCCAGATGTTCCACTTCGACTGCTTCTGGATGAAGGAATACCACTGGACGGACTTCGAGTGGGATCTGACCCAGTTCCCTGATCCGCCGGCAATGCTGAAGCGTCTGGCAGACCGGGGACTGGGACTGTGCTGCTGGATCAACCCGTACATCTCCCAGCGCTCCTGCCTGTTTGACATCGGCGTGGAGAAGGGCTACTTCCTGAAGAATCCGGACGGCAGCGTCTTCCAGACCGATATGTGGCAGCCGGGTATGGCAATCGTAGACTTCACCAATCCGGAGGCAGCCAAGTGGTTCGCATCCGGCGTGCGCAAGCTGTGCGAGATGGGCGTGACTGCCATCAAGACCGACTTCGGCGAGCGCATCCCCACCAAGGTGGTATACCACAACGGCGCAGACCCCATTGCCATGCACAATTATTATACGTATCTGTATAACAAGACCGTGTTCGAGGTGCTGGAGGACTACTACGGCAAGGGACAGGCGTGCCTGTTCGCCAGAAGCGCCACCGTCGGCGGTCAGAAGTTCCCGGTACACTGGGGCGGCGACTGCTCCGCAGAGTACACCTCCATGGCGGAAACTCTCCGTGGCGGACTGTCCCTGTGCTCCTCCGGCTTCGGCTTCTTCAGCCACGACATCGGCGGCTTCGAGGCAACCGCTTCGCCGGATGTCTATAAGCGCTGGTGCGCATTCGGTCTGATGTCCACCCACAGCCGCCTCCACGGCTCCACCTCCTACCGTGTGCCGTGGAATTTTGACGAGGAGTCCTGCGATGTCTTGCGCTTCTTTACCAAGCTCAAGGGCAAGCTCATGCCGTACCTCTTCGCACAGGCAGTCAAGACCCACACCACCGGTATCCCGATGATGCGCCCCATGGTCATGGACTATACTGACGATATTGCCTGCCGTTATCTGGATCAGCAGTACATGCTGGGCGATAATCTGCTGTGCGCACCGGTATTCCGGGAGGACGGCGTGGCAAACTTCTACCTGCCGGAGGGCAAGTGGTACGACATCATCACCGGCAAGACCTACGAGGGCGGTAAGTATCACGCTGTGACCTGCACCTTCATGGAGATGCCGGTGCTGGCAAAGCCCAACTCCATCGTTGCGTTCGGTGCATTTGAGAACCAGTTTGAGTATGACTATCTCAGCGGCGCAGACTTCTGCATCTGCAATCTGGAGGACGGCAAGTCTGCCTCGGCATCAGTTTACGATACCAAGGCAAATCCGGTGCTGACGCTCACCGCAACCCGCAAGGGCAATACCATCACCATCGAGAGCGGCGAAACCGACAAGACCTTCACCGTCTCCGTTGCCGGCACAGACAGGAAGATCACCATGCAGGGCGGCAGGGGCGAGATCACTCTGTAAGAGTCCGCCGCTGCGGGAACGTCCTGCGTTCGGCGCACTTTGTAGGGACACGGCGTGCCGTGTCCGTTCAAAATAGGCTCACCTGAAAGGGGTGATTCCCCATGGAATGGGGAAATGTCACGAAGTGACAAAAGGGACCGCTCGGTAAGAGCTGGCAGTGCGCAGCACTGACTGAGGGGTCTTCACTTATGCTGAAAAGGATTTTACGAAAGGACCTCTCCACCGCCTAACGGCGGTCCCCCTCCCCTTTCAGGGGAGGCTATTATGAAAATTGATTTCCATTCTTTGTCGGGAGGTGAACTTGACACTGATTCACACATGTGGTATAATGACTTTATATATCAGTATCAACACAGAAAGCATTTCTGCGAAAGGAAAAGAAAGTGACTCAGATTGTTCATGTTATCTATCGGGATAAATTTACGGATGGCTATATCAAATTTATGAATGAGTATTTGTCCGGGTACCGGCATCTTTTTTATACAACGAAAGAGGGTTTTGATGTCGATCTCACTTCAAATGACAATGTGATATTTTTGGATTCATTTAATGATCTGCACAAGCGGGAAAACAAAAAGAACCTGATGGATGCGGATCTTATTGTTATTTCCGGCTTTTTCTTTTTTAAGGAAATGCGGGCGTTTTACAACCGGAAGATTTTGAAAAAGACCTATTTCCACCTGTGGGGTGCCGACCTGTACTGCCTGAAGGAAAATGAAACCGTCAATATGAGGCTCGGGAATCTTTTGAGAAAATATTTCTTTGTCAACGCCGGGGGGATTATCAATCTGATTCCGGGGGACTATGAGATCTTATGCAAGTACTGCACCCCGAAGGGGAAACATTTCGTTGCCCCCATGTGCAGCGGCGGAGTAATCCCGAAAATTATCTCGGAGCTGCGAACCTGCGAAAAGCGAACCAACCCGTATCGGATTCTTGTGGGCAATTCCGCAACGCCGTCGAACCAGCATCTTGAAATCCTGCAAACCCTGGAACGGTTTAAGAATGCGCAGATAGAGATTGTCTGCCCGCTGTCCTATGGCAATGCGGACTATGCAAAAACGGTGATCGACTTCGGGAAGAAGGTGTTCGGCTCGAAGTTTGTGCCCTTAACGGACTATATGGACAAGACGGCATACTACCGCACGATTGCCGAATCATCCGTTGCCATCTTCAACAACGACAGACAGCAGGCGATGGGGAATATCAATGCCTCGCTGGGACTGGGGTGTAAGGTCTTTCTCAGAACAGATACGCCCATGTGGGAGATCTATCATCAGGAGCGAAAGTATGTGATCTATAAAGTGGAGGATATTGCGCAGATGTCATTTGAGGAATTCCTCAAAAATGACACGGATCCCCAGTATAACTGGGAGCAGTATCGGAAGTCAACGGACTTGGAAAGCAGTGTGCAAAAATGGAGAAATGTGTTTAATTCGATAGAGGAAAGAAAATGAGTTCAACGAATGTGATTACAAACTTTTTCTGGCGTTTTCTGGAGCGGTGCGGTGCACAGGGTGTAACTTTCATTGTATCCATCGTTCTTGCAAGACTTTTGGATCCGACTGTTTATGGCACGGTGGCGCTGGTCACGATTTTTACAACGATCATGCAGGTCTTTGTGGACAGCGGAATGGGAAATGCGCTAATCCAGAAAAAGGATGCGGATGACCTTGACTTTTCAAGCGTATTCTACTTTAACATGGCGATGTGCTCCGTCCTTTATCTGATCATGTTCTTTGCCGCACCGTTCATTGCATCCTTTTATCGAATGCCGGAACTGACCGCAATTGTGAGAGTGTTAAGCTTCGTTGTGGTGATATCCGGCGTGAAGAATGTCCAGCAGGCATATGTTTCACGGCACCTGATGTTTAAGCGCTTTTTCTTTTCCACACTCGGCGGAACTATCGGTGCAGCTGTCATCGGAATTGCAATGGCATATCTGGGATTCGGCGTGTGGGCGCTGGTGGCGCAGATGCTCTTTAATGCCGCAGTAGATACGACAATTTTGTGGATCACCGTCAAGTGGCGTCCCAAAAAGATGTTTTCGTTCCAACGGCTGAAGTCGCTGTTTTCCTATGGGTGGAAGCTTTTGGCTTCCTCGCTGATAGACACGGTATATAATGACCTGAGACAATTGATCATTGGCAAAAAATATTCATCGGGGGATCTCGCCTACTATAATCAGGGCAAGAAGTTTCCGCAGCTGATCGTTACCAACATCAACACCTCCATCGACAGCGTGCTTCTGCCGACCATGTCAAAGGCACAGGATGACATGGCAGCAGTCCGTTCCATGACACGCCGGGCGATCAAGACCAGTACGTTTCTGATGATGCCGGCGATGATCGGACTTGCCGTGTGTGCGGAACCGCTGGTTCAGCTGATCCTCACGGAGAAGTGGCTGCCCTGTGTTTTGTTTTTAAGAATCTTTTGTATTACCTATGCATTTTATCCCATACATACCGCAAACCTGAATGCAATCAAAGCCATGGGGCGGAGCGATCTGTTTCTGAAGCTGGAGATCATCAAAAAAACAGTCGGCATTATCGCAATCCTGATTACCATGTGGATCAGTGTGCAGGCAATGGCATATAGTTTTCTGGTGACAACGATTTTGAACCAGATCATCAATTCGTGGCCAAACAAGAAGCTTCTCAATTACAGTTATCTTGAGCAGGTAAAAGATATGATGCCGCAGATCCTGCTTTCCCTCGGAATGGGAGCAGCGATCTATGCAGTGTCTTTCCTGCATCTAAGCGCTTCGCTGACACTGCTGATTCAGATTCCTCTGGGTGTCCTGGTATACTGGAGCGGCTCCAAGATTTTCCATGTAGAGAGCTATACCTATATCATAGAGATGGTGAAAAATTTCAAAAAGAGAAAGAAGAAGGCTTAAAAATGAAAAAACTACTGATTATTGGCGCAAATCCGGAGACGATCAGCCTGATTGAAAAGGCGAAGCTCATGGGAATCAAAACCTATGTCACGGATTATAACAAGATGACGTATGCCAAAAAGTTTGCGGATGTTCCCTGTGATGTGGACGGCATGGACGTGGACGGGCTTGTTGCCCTTGTCAAAAAGGAACACATTGATGCGGTTCTGGTAGGTGTGGCAGAGGCACTGATCCCGACATACTGCAAGGTATGCGAGGTGCTGGATTACCCCTGCTTTGCGTCCATGGAGCAGTTTGAGATTATGATCTCCAAGGACAACTTCAAAAACACCTGCCGGAAATATCATGTTCCTGTCGTGCCGGAGTACTCCCTGGACGAAATCGACAAAATTGAATATCCGGTCATTGTAAAGCCGGTCGACAGTTCCAGCTCCAAGGGCATCTCCATCTGCCAGAATCGGGAACAGCTGGATGCTGCCATTGAAAAGGCGCTGAGCTTTTCGTTCCGGAAGAAGATTCTGATCGAAAAGTATATGGACGGTCTGGAAGTCATTATCTATTATGTCATTCAGGACGGCAATCCCATTATGGTTGCAATGTGCGACCGCTATACCAGCAAGGAACAGAAGGGCATCACACAGCTTCCGTCCGCCTATATTTTCCCGTCAAAGCACATGGAAAGATACAAGGCAGAGGTGGACGAGCATGTCAAAAATATGCTCCGCGGAATGCATGTTCAGAACGGTGTTCTGTTCCTCCAGTCATTTATTGAGAACGGCTCGGTGTATATCTATGAACCGGGATTCCGGCTCAACGGCGCACAGGAGCACATGATCGTATCGGAACTGACTGGAATTGACGCAAAGGAACTTCTCATCAATTACGCATTTACCGGAAAAATGAGCGAGAAGAACGTGGCAGATCGGGCAGACCCCTATTTTCATCACATGGTTGCCTGCAAGCTCTCACCGCTGGTAAAGGAAGGGAAGATCGGCAAGATCACCGGCGTTGAGAAAATCCGGCGATTCAATGGCGTGGTTGCGGTGAATCCGAACTATGAGGACGGAGAAGTGGTTGCCGGCCTTGGAACCCAGCGCCAGATGGCAGCGAATATTTTCATTGTGGCACCGACCATGGAGCTGCTGAAAGAGCGGGTGGATGCAGTGATCGAAAACTTTCATGTGACCGATGAGAACGGGGAGAACATGCTGCTGAAACCGTTTGATACGAAGATTATAGAGAAGGAGTACTGCTGATTTTTGGCAGAAAAAGAATTATGAGCTTGAATGGTTTTTGCAAGAGAAGCGTTTACTGGATTCAGGATTTTCTGCACGGCAGTAAGGTTGGAAAGCATTATCGGGAAATCAAAACTGTCATGCGTTCCGCCGAAACCGGGAAGAAAATACAAAGCGAAAAGCTCGCTGCCCTATTGGCGCACGCCACTGCAAATACAGCGTTTTATCAGAGATATGCCGGAAGACCGCTGGAGCAGTTTCCCATTATGAATAAGTCGAAGCTGATCGAAAACTATGACGCTATCGTGGTTCCCGTTGATAAGATTCCGGAACAGGAGACAGAAAAGGTTCATGTGCAAAAAACAAGCGGTTCCACCGGCACGCCGTTTGCCATATATCAGGATTCGAGAAAACGCCATAGAAGAGTGGCGGAATTGAAGTACTTTGGACAGATGGTGGGGTTCCAATCCCATGAGAAACTGGCGCAGTGCAGAATCTGGACAAACTGGCAGAGCAAGACGAAGTCGCAGATTTTCAGAGAGAACATTTATCCGATCAATGTCAGCAAAATGGATGACGACACGCTGCGGGAACTCTGCCGGACGGTCAGAGAAAACCGGATCACCGCAATTCGGGCATATGCCAGCTGGTATGACAGTCTGCTCGCCTTTTTGATCTCCGGAAAAGGCGATGCTGCCGACCTGAAAACTGTAAAAGTCATGTTTTCCACGTCGGAGGCATTGAATGTTGCGACAAAAGAGGCGTTCCAAGAGCAATTTTGCATTCCCATCGTGGAGTGCTATGCGGATGAAGAAGCGGGAATCATGGCGCACCAAAAGGTTCAGGACAATCGGTTCTATCTAAATCATGCAAGCTATATTTTTGAGATTCTGAAACTGGAGGAAGACAAACCGGCGGCATATGGAGAACTGGGACGGATCGTCATCACGGACTTGTATAATTATGCGTTTCCGCTGATTCGATATGATACTGGCGATACTGCCATTCTTGCGAAAGGCAACGAAGAAACCGGAGGCTGGGACTATCTCGAAAAAATTTACGGCAGAAGACTGGATCTGATCTATGACACAAAGGATAACCCGATTCATCCCATGAGCTTTGCCCGTGTTTTGAAAAATCTGGACGGAATCAGACAATGGCAGTTCATTCAGAAGGACAAATCAAAATATCTCCTGAAACTGAATGTGCAGAAGGAGAAGTTTGATCTGGAAAACACCTTGCTGGAAATCCGGAAAATCGTTGGTCAGGATGCCGATGTTCAGATAGAATATGTAGAGGACATTCCGGTTCTCGCATCAGGGAAACGAAAAATGGTGATTTGCGAATGGAAAAAATCCTGACATGAGAAAATGCCGTCGCAGGGAACTGTAGGAGGAGAATAGAAAATGAATAAAATTCTGGTCACCCGTTCCTCAATGCCAGACTATGAGGAATACTGTGAAGAAATCAAAGAGCTTTGGGACAGCCACTGGCTGACCAATATGGGGAAAAAGCACAAGCAGCTACAGGCAGAACTGGAGGCAATGCTGGACGTGCCCCATGTGACGCTGTATGTGAACGGACATCTTGCGCTGGAAAATGTAATCGCTTCGTTTAATTTCCCCAAGGGCAGCGAGGTAATTACGACACCGTTTACATTTGCCTCGACAACGCATGCAATTGTGAGAAACGGACTGGAGCCTGTGTTCTGCGACATCAATCCGAAAGATTACACCATGGATGTCACCAAAATCGAAGATCTGATCACAGACAAGACTTGTGCGATCGTTCCGGTTCACGTTTACGGCAACATGTGTGATGTGGAAGAGATCGAAAGAATTGCGAAGAAATATGACCTGAAGGTGATTTATGATGCAGCGCACGCATTTGGCGTGACATACAAGGGAAAGTCGAGCGCTTCCTTCGGGGATGCATCCATGTTCAGCTTCCATGCGACGAAGGTCTTCAACACCATTGAGGGCGGTGCGGTTTGCTATCATGACGGCAGCCTGACACAGAAGCTCAACGACCTGAAAAATTTCGGCATTCACGGACCGGAAGAAGTCGCATACATCGGCGGAAACGCCAAAATGAATGAGTTCCAGGCAGCGATGGGAATTTGTAACCTGCGCCATCTGGAAGCCGAAATTGCAAAACGTCAGGCAGTTGTGGAACGGTACCGCAGCAATCTGGGCGGCATTGACGGCGTAACAATCTGTGAGATACAGCCGGATGTGAAGTCGAACTATGCGTATTTCCCCGTGATGTTTGATGAAAAGGTGTTCGGTTTCAGCAGAAATGAGGTCATGGCAAAGCTTGCGGAAAACGGAATCGGCGCAAGAAAGTATTTTTACCCGCTGACGAGTGTTTCTCCCGCCTTCAACGAAAAGTATGATCCGTCTGAAACACCGGTTGCGCTGCATCTCAGCAAGCGTGTTCTGACATTGCCTTTGTATGCGGATTTGCCGCTGGAGGATGTCGACAGAATCTGCTCCATTGTCCTGAGCGGACATCATCCGGCTTAAAAAGGAAGGGTTGCAGCATATGAAGAATGGCAACATTGCGCAGGCAGGACAGCCGAAACCCGCTTCGCATCGGGATTCCAACATAGAATTGTTTCGGATCATCACCATGTTTTTCATCGTCGCCCATCATTATGTCGTAAACTCAGGGCTTACGCTGGAGGACGGCCCGATTGCAGCCAATCCGCTGTCTGGCAATTCGATTTTCCTGCTGCTTTTCGGGGCATGGGGAAAAATCGGTATAAACTGTTTTGTCATGATAACAGGATACTTTATGTGCAAGAGCAGCATTACCCTCAGGAAATTTGCGAAGCTGCTTGGCGAAATTATGTTCTACAAGATTGGAATCGGATTGATTTTCCTGATTACGGGATATGAACCGCTTTGTTTGAAATCCCTCGTCAAAACTTTTCTTCCGGTAAGCTCGGTGGAAACAAATTTTGTGGGCTGCTATATTTTGTTCTTCCTGTTTATCCCCTTTCTGAATATCCTCATTCGAAACATGACAGAGAAACAGCATATTTTGCTGCTGCTGCTTTGCGGATTTACCTATGTGTTTTTCGGAACCATTAAGAAAATGCCGGTTTCTATGAACTATGTTTCCTGGTTTATCGTTTTGTATTTCATGGCATCCTATATCCGAATGTATCCGAAGCATATTTTTTCCAAAACAAAATTGTGGGGGATGCTCACCGCAGGAAGTATCGTGCTGTGTTCTCTCTCTGTCGTTTGCTGTGCATGGCTGTCTTTGAAACTGCACCAGAACATCTGGTACTTTTTTGTGACGGATTCGAATACGTTCTTAGCGGTGCTCGTTGGTGTGTGTGCGTTTATGTTCTTCAAAACGATAAAAATAAAGTACAGCTCATTTATCAACACCGTTGCGTCCACCACATTTGGGATTCTTCTGATTCACGCAAATTGTGATGCCATGCGCCGCTTCTTGTGGCAAGATGTGTGTCAAAATGTCAAAGTGTATGATTCACAGCTTATGCCGCTGATTTCAATCGGTTGTGTATGCGCTGTATTTTGCGGATGTTCTTTGATTGACTGGCTGAGAATCCGGTTTATTGAGAAGCCGTTCATGAAAAAAATCTCGGTATGGGAGCCGAAAATCATCGCATGGTGGCACAGGAAAGAAGAAAAATACGCAAAATTTTAGAACCCGTCTTCACAAGCGTATCCACGTGCCTTTTCGGCAAATTTTGCTGCATCCTGCGTGAAAAATACTTGCCGGGCGAC
>OLNL01002823.1_pt1 | contig 12590 bp, 10 predicted proteins | sample 1672181 | NCBI WGS metagenome assembly OLNL01 (sample SAMEA3136656, study PRJEB25190) | human gut metagenome | biome: human gut; feature: human-associated habitat; material: faeces | place: Austria | collected 2013
TTTCTTTGCGCATGATTTCAGTCATTTATACACAACAGGTACAAAAAGGGAGATGTAAAAAAACTCAATCGAGTTTTTTCACATCCCCATTTTCTTTTTTTCATTTTACCAAAATATTTTCCGAAAGAAATTACTCTCTGAGTTTGAAAAATTTTATCAGAAATATTTTTAATGAAATATGGACGGTTTTGTCAAAGAGTAGTAAAATAAAAATGTCGCGTTTCGACTAAAAGGACTGCATTTTACAGAATTTGTAAGAAGGAGCAACAGATTTTGAAATATAGAAATATACAGGTAGCAAAAATGACAGGAGCAAAAAATCTAGCAGGATTACTTGTTTTCGGACTTACTTTCAGCGCTCCGGCAACAGCTTGGGCGGCAGAGGGCGGTCTTACAGATGTTACTTCTAATGGATCAGAAAATGGAGAAAAATTACAGGCAAAATCCATTGATGGGCGTGATACACTTACAGAAGTATCAGATCTTGTCCTGGAGATGATTCATAATGAAGAAATAAGATACAATGAAGAGACTGGATATCTGGAAGATACCGGTCTGCGTGATGCAACGAAAACAGGATGGAAGGTTGATCCGATAACAGGAGATGAAGTAGAAGTAATCCCGGCTAACCCGGATGTGCCGGTTACGCCGGAGCAACCGACAGATCCGGCCAATCCGGATACACCACAGCAGCCTTCAGATGGCAATGTGAACAATGAACAGCAGCCTTCGGAAGACCAGACAGAAGACTCAGAAGAAAACAAAGCGCAGGAGCAGGAAAAAAATGCGCAGGATAGTGAACACAAGATGACCAATGAAGAACTGGTCAAGAGACAGCAGATCGTCAGTCTTCCGGAATACGAAGAAGATTTCCGTTTCTGGACAGTTGCGAGAAAATATGCATTTGCAAAGACAAAGATCAGCATACGTGAGGCAATTCCGGAAGATATCAGTGGAGCCGTTGATACTGATCGGACAGAAAGTGATATTCAGGAAGCAACAGCCGATGCTAAAAAACTGTTTCATAAGGAAACTTCTGTAAAGGCGAAGAAATCAAAGACGAAATCTTCTGCGAAAAAGACGAAAACGGAAAAGAAAGTACAGCTTAATACATTTTCTGCCGGGACATTAAAAAACACAGCAGACACTTCGGAAAAGAAGTCATCCTTAAACTCTGATACTGCCGTAGCATTGCAGGATGATACTTTAAATGCGTCCCTTGCATCCCGGCAGTTGGCCGAAAAGGTGCGTTCTGTCGGAGAAATTTCACAGGATGGACTTCTCTACATTCTGAAAGAAGAAAAGAATGGATGGCTGTATGTAGAATCCGGAAAGGTCAGAGGATTTGTAAAAGAATCCGAGCTTTATACCGGAGATGCAGCACAGGTACTGTTGAGCGGATACCAGAAGCAGGCAAAAAAAGCTGCAAAAAAAGCCAAGAGTGCATATACTGGAATCGAAGGGACAGCATCTCTTGCAAAAGAAACGGTTCCGGCAAATGAAAATCAGGCATTTACCCATGTACGTGCAACCGTAAATCAGACACTGGCTACGAAAAAATACGCACTGGCAGATGCATCAAAGTCGGATGGAACTGTAGCAATCCAGGAAGAGGCAAATGGACAGTCACGTGTGATCGGAACCATGTCCCAGGGTAATCTGTGTTATATCCTTGCGGATGCAGAGAAAGACTGGATCTATGTAGAATCCGGGGATGTCCGTGGCTTTGTCTCTAAAGAGGCTGTTCAGACTGGAGATGAAGTAAAAGCGCAGGTAGAAGCAGCAGGCGAAGGTGCTTACCAGACAGCTACAGAACTGATCGCACCGGAAGATAACCAGGCACTTTATTATAGCTATGCTTCTGTAAAGCCGGGAACACCGGGGAATGCAATCCGCCAGGCAATGCTGGATTTTGCCGCACAGTTCATTGGCAATCCTTATGTATGGGGCGGTACAAGCCTGACAGAAGGGGCGGACTGCTCCGGATTTGTACAGCAGATCTATAAGACTTTTGGCTATAATCTGCCAAGAGTAGCCGAAGATCAGAGCCAGTATGGAACCAAGATTCCGGTTGAAGACGCACAGCCGGGGGATTTGATTTTCTATGCAAAAGACGGTTATGTCCATCATGTTGTGATGTATGCAGGAGACAGAAAGACCATCGAAGCTGCAAATGAAGACCAGGGAATCATTTCGGGAACGGTATATATTCCGGAAGCTGTCTGGGCAACCAGAATCCTGGAAGAAAATTATAATCTGGAAGGCACGGATGTAAACGAACAGAACGCTACAGCCGAACGGTATGGAGACAGTATTGGAGAGTATACCATTGATTATTATTGTTCCTGCGAGACTTGCCGTGCGAAGGCAAGCAAAGTCAAAGCAACCGGAACTCCGGTTGTTGAAGGGCAGACCATTGCGGTTGACCCGGATGAGATTCCGTATGGAACAAAGGTGATCATTGACGGACATGTATTTACTGCAGAAGATTACGATACTTCCGGTAAAGAAAAACATATCAGTATCTATGTCAATGAGCATGAGACTGCACAGAAGCTGAATGAGAAGAAGGCAGAAGTACATCTGGTGAAATAAAGACAATCAAAAAAAGAAATATTAAACAAGAAAAACTTCGGATCACTGGCGAAAATCCAGAATATCCGAAGTTTTTTGCATGTCGGCATTATTCAGACAAGTCATTCTCCCGGCTAATGTTTGATCTTTTTCAGTTTTTCATTGTCTGCCTGACATTCGGTCGGGGAAATATGATACATTTTCTTAAAAGCACGAAAAAATGAAGAATAGTCTCCAAAACCGGACTGGACAGCAACCGTTTTAAGCGGAACATCCTGCCGGATCAGCGAGACCGCAAGTGCCAGCCGTTTCTTTAAAATATACTGATGACAGGTTGTATTCAGTTGTTTCTGAAAAAATTTGTTCAGACTGCTCTTGCTCATGTGGAAAGTACGCGCCAGATCCTCCACACCGATTTCTTTCAGAAAATGCTGATCCAGATAGCGGACGATCTGATTGGTCTGATCGGATTCGATCTCAATAAATTCGTTGGAATATTTCAGGGCATAGTTAATGACTTTTACCAGAAGACAGGTGGATGCACCACAGGCATAGGTTTCAGAAAGCTCCCCATAAGAAGCATATTCCCGGTAAAAGGTTTCAAATTCTTCCTCAAAATTACACAGCTTATTGGTAGTATGAAGAAGATGAGGTGTGTCAATATTGAAAACAGATTCCTTAAGGGCCGGAAGCTGGCTTTTCAGATTGGAAATATATGATTTTTCCAGCCATACAGTGATAAAATCATAATAGTTTGCAACGAGATCACTGGAAGTAAAGTAGTGTGGAATATCCGGTGGAATAACCAGAATATCGCCATTTGTAATAAAATGCCGTTTCTGGCCGATGCGGAACAGAAAATCTCCGCTTTTACAAAAGATGATCTCATAAAATCCGCTTTTGATCATGGAAAGATCTTCCAGCAGATATCCTTTGTGGTGCGTGCATTTTACATGGCGCAGCTGGCATTTGCCGGACAGCTGCATTTCAGGGCTTTGCTCATACAATTTTTTCATTTATAAACCTTTCATGTTGAATAAAATTTAACAAATCTTTTGTAATCATTATACAATACACATTGCAAAAAAGGTAAAAGAAATTGTAAAAAAGTTATATTTTTTACTATAGATAAAAGCAATAAATTGTTAAAAGATACAAAAATAACGGGAAATCAGCGTTTTCTGGAATTATTGATAAACGATATCAATAAGTACAAAAATTGATAGAAAAAAGCAATTTGCAAAGAAAAAAACATTTTGGTAGTATTTTTGAAGAGTTGTTAACAAGGGGATACACAGACAGAACAACTTAAGGAAAATACAATGGAGGAAAAAGGAAAATGAAAAGAAGAGCACTCGCATTATTGTGTGCAGGAATTTTAGCAGTCGGTATGCTTGCCGGATGTGGTGGAAGTTCTGACAAGAAAGACAGCAGCGCAAAGACAGAAGACACGAAGAAAGAGGCAAAAAGTGATGGGACTTTTACAGTTGCATTGAATTATATGCCAACATCTCTGGAGCCAAGTACAGCCAGTGATGACCAGACCTCTCTGGTTCGTCCGATCTTTGAACCATTATTTGTAGAAACAAAGGATGGAATCGAATATTATCTGGCAGATAAGCTTGATATTTCAGAAGATGCCAAAACATACACCATTCATCTGAATGAGAAAGCAAACTGGAGCGATGGCGAACCGGTTACTGTAGATGATATCTTATTTACAATGAATTATGCCGGAAGAAATTCTGGTGGAAAATCTTCTTATAATACAATCAATAAACAGGAAGTTGTATTTAACAAAAAAGATGATAAGACACTGGAAATTGTCCTTCCTGAACCATATGCAACTTATACAGCAGCAATTGGCAGAATGATGATTTATCCGTCACACGCATTTGACAATGATTATACAAAAGTAGAAGGAAGCGGATACTTTAATTCCACAGATATGGCTACTTCCGGAGCTTACACGGTAGCAGAGATCAATGATGACAGTATCGTATATACTGCACGTGATGATTATTACAGAGAAACACCGAGCGTTAAGAAAGTTGTTATGAAGACGATCGGTTCCGGAAGCACCAAACAGGTTGCATTTGAAAACGGAGAAATCTCTTACATGAGAATTACAACTCCGGAAGAACTGAAAAAATATGAAGGTGACGATAATTACAATATCAGCTCCTTCTCAGAAGCAAGACTGAATTACCTGCAGATCAATCCTTACGGACCTGCAAAAGACAAACTTACAGAAGATGCAAGAAAAGCGATCTTCCTTGCAATCAATGCAGATGAGATCATCGATACCGCATACGGAAGTGACGAACTTGCAACGGTTGCAAACAGTCTTCTGACACCAGATCAGTCTCTTTACAACAAAGACTGTAAAGGTTACGAGCAGGATCTTGAAGAAGCAAAGAAACTTGCCAAATCTTCAGGAATCGAAGGAACAACTCTGAAATATGTTTACAATGCAGACCGTCCGAACATGGAAGAAGTTGCAACAGTTCTTCAGCAGCAGCTCGCAGAAATCGGCGTAACGCTTGATGTAGAAGGTCTGGATTCCAACGCATTCTTCCAGAGATTCTTCGCAATTATGTTCCAGTCAGGGGAAGAAGATCAGTGGGATCTTGGTACAAATGGATGGGATTCTGAGCGTGGAAGCAGTCTTGGACAGGCTTACAGCTACATCAACAGCAGCTCCAAAGCATGGGGATTCAGTGATGAAGCCGGACAGCTTGCAGCAAAGGTAAACGCAGCAGCAGACAAAGACGAAGCAAAGCAGCTTGCAAATGATCTGCAGGATCTGACTTTATCAGAATACTGGGAATACCCACTTACTTACACCAATTATGTGATGGTATCTCAGAAAAATGTAACAGGTCTGGATGCAGTACCGGTTGTTCCGGAATTCGTTGATTACCTGAAGATCAAAGTAGACTAATTATATTGTATTTTAGCAGACGAAGAGGGGCTGAAGCACAAGATGACCTTTGTGCCGGTCCCTCTTTTAAAGGAGAAAAGAAATATGGCAAAATATTTCGTAAAGAAAGGGATTCAGCTGATTATTGTCACGATTTTGATTTCTTTTTTCTCATTTGCCGTGATCTATGCAGCACCGGGAGATATTTCCGGTATGTATTTGAATGAACAGATGTCAGATGAGGAAAAAGAAGCAATCAGAGAGAATCTCGGACTTAACAAAAGTATGCCGGAGCAGTATTGGGGATGGGCAAAAGAAGTGCTGAAAGGAGATTTCGGAATTTCTCTTGCAAACCATACTTCCGTATCTGAGCAGATCATCAAGCGTCTTCCGGCAACCCTGCAGCTGATGGGAGCCGCATTGGTTCTTTCTGTGCTTCTGGCAATCCCACTCGGACTCTGGTCGGGATACCGCAAGAATACCTGGATTGATAATATCATCAGTGGACTTTCCTATATTGGTATGTCAATTCCGTCTTTCTGGCTTGGAATGGTGCTGATCATTGTGTTTGCGGCGAAACTTCATATTCTTCCATCATCAGGTATGCATTCGGTGGGAAATGAATCGTTCCTGGATACGGTGAAGCATATGATCATGCCATGTATCACCCTGAGCCTTTCCAACCTGGCAGTCTTTATCCGCTATATCCGTTCTAATACGATCGGACAGCTTGGAGAAGAATACGTTCTTGCAGCAAAAGCAAAAGGAACGACAGGTGGAAAACTTTTAAAAAGACATATTTTGAAAAATACACTGCTTCCGATCATCACATTGCTTGGAATGAATCTGGCATCCATAGTCTGTGGATCGTTTATCATTGAAAGTGTTTTTGGATGGCCGGGAATAGGTACCCTTGCAATGACTGCGATCGGTGTCCGTGATTATCCGGTGATTATGGCATACGTCATGTTGTCCGGAATTATTCTGGTTGTCGGTAACTTTATTGCAGATATTCTGTATGCATTTGCAGATCCGAGAATCAAGAGGGAGGATATGGCAAATGACTGATACTAGATTTAAACGAATTGAAAAAAAGAAAACCCAGGAGTTGATTTCATATGATCACAGTGTGTGGAAAGATATCAAAAAAGAGCTTTTTTCCAATAAGATTGCACTGGTGAGTATCATCATTCTCCTGATCATTATCATAGCTTCCATTCTGGCACCGCTTAGTCCATATGATCCGAATAAGATCAATGTTGCTGAAAAACTGCAGGGAATCTCTGCAAAGCATATTTTCGGGACAGATGAATACGGAAGAGACTATTTTACCAGAGCACTTTACGGAGGACGTATTTCTCTTACGGTTGGTTTTTGTTCGATGATCATGACTGTAATCCTCGGAACGGCAATCGGTATTACTTCTGGATATTTTGGTGGAAAAGTGGATATGTTCCTGATGCGCTTCACCGATATTTTCCTGGCACTTCCGAGTATGCTTCTGATGGTTGTACTGAATACGATCTTGCGTCCGGGCCTGTTTACTCTGATCGCGGTACTCAGTCTTTTTTCCTGGGCACAGGTGGCGAGAATTACAAGGGCGGAAACCATGTCTGTCAAAGAAAGAGATTATGTGACCGCCGCAAGGAATCTGGGAGCCGGAAGTTTCCGGATTGCAGTGGAACATATTGTACCGAATATTATGGGACCGGTCATCGTAGCGGCAAGCCTTGGAATTGCCAATGCGATTCTGATGGAGTCGTCCTTAAGTTTCCTTGGACTTGGAGTACAGATTCCAAGAGCTTCCTGGGGAAGTATGCTGCAGAGTGCGCAGGGACATATTCTGGATGCACCGAGACTTGCGGTATTTCCGGGAGTTCTGATTCTGTGTACAGTACTGAGTTTCAATTTACTTGGTGATGTCCTTAGAACCGCACTGGAACCAAAGATTGTAAAGTAAGCCTGGAGGATAGAAGATGGAAAAATTATTGGAAGTAGAGAATTTATCTGTATCCTATTTTACATATGCAGGCGAAGTACAGTCTGTAAGAGGAATTTCATTTGATGTAAAAAAAGGAAAGACAACTGCATTGGTAGGTGAATCAGGATGTGGAAAATCCGTAACTGCCAAATCCCTGATGGGACTGATCGAGAAACCGGGAAAGGTAAAGCCGGAAAGTAAGATCATTTACCAGGGAAAAGAGCTTACCGGGTATACGGAAAAAGAGTGGAATACCTTCCGTGGAAAAGAATGCTCGATGGTTTTCCAGGATGCACTGGTATCCTTAAATCCGACGATGAAGGTTGGAAAGCAGATTGCAGAAAATCTGAAGAATCACGAGAGTAGTCTTTCGAAGGAAGAAATTTATCAGAAATCGTTGGAAATGCTGAAGCAGACCGGGGTTCCGGATCCGGAAGGGTGTATGAACAAATATCCCCATGAGTTATCCGGTGGAATGCGTCAGAGAGTGATGATTGCCTGCGCTATGGTGACACATCCGCAGCTTTTGATCGCAGACGAGCCGACAACAGCACTGGATGTGACAATACAGGCACAGATCATTGCGCTGATGGAAGAGTTGCAGGAAAAGCTTGGTATGTCCATCATTATTATCACACATGATCTTGGAGTGGTTGCAGATATGGCTGATGAGATCATCGTTATGTATGCCGGAGAAATCGTGGAAAGAGGAACGGCAAGGGATATCTTTTATCACCAGCAACACCCGTATACATGGGCACTTCTCCAGTCCGTTCCGCGGATCGATGATGAAGACAAAACAATTTTAAATACCATTGAGGGAAATATACCGGATATGATCTACCCGCCAAAAGGCTGCAGTTTTTGCACGCGCTGTCCATATGCAATGAAAATCTGTGAAGAAGAAAAACCGAAAGTTACGCACATTACGGATGAGCACAGCGTTGCGTGCTGGCTGATGGATCCACGTGCTGACAGAAGCGGTGTTCCGTTCGGGAGGACAGACGCATGATAGAAAAAGAAGTTGTATTAGAAGTAAAAAATCTGAAAAAATATTTTCCGGCAAGTCATAAACGTGTTTTAAAGGCAGTTGATGACGTGTCTTTTACGATTCATAAAGGAGAAACTTTCGGAATCGTAGGAGAATCAGGATGTGGAAAGACGACTTGCGGGAAAACCTGTACCGGAATCCTTACGAAGACAGACGGACAGGTGTTGTATCAGGGAAAAGATGTGCATCAGATGAGTAAAGCAGAGAGAAATGCATTTACACAGAAGGTGCAGACCATTTTCCAGGATCCGTATGCTTCGCTGGATCCACACCAGAAAGTGTATCAGATCGTAAGTGAAGGGATGCGGATCCATCATCTGACAAAAAGTAAAGAAGAAGAGCAGAAACGGGTGATGGAACTTCTAGAGATGGTTGGCTTAAATGCCGAGCATGCTACCAGAAATGTCCATGAATTTTCCGGTGGACAGCGCCAGAGAATCGGAATTGCAAGGGCACTTGCAGTTAACCCGGAATTTCTGTTCTGTGATGAACCGATTTCAGCACTTGACGTATCTATCCAGGCGCAGATCATGAACCTCCTGATGACCTTGCAGAAAGAACGGCATCTGACGATGCTGTTTATCGCCCATGACCTTGCCATGGTAAAGCATATTTCCGATAATATCGGAGTGATGTATCTTGGAAAGCTGGTGGAAATTTCACCGGCTGCGGAATTATATGAAAAGCCGTATCATCCGTACACGCAGGCACTTCTGGAGTCAATTCCGATCGCCGATCCGGATCTGGCAAAAAGCCGGGGACGTCATTTTCTCACCGGAGATGTGCCAAGCCCGATCGATCCACCAAAAGGCTGCCGTTTCTGCGGAAGATGTAGCAAATGCATGGATATCTGCCTGGAAGTCCGTCCGGAATTAAAAGAAGTATCCAAAGGTCACCAGGTGGCATGTCACCTGTATGATGACTAAAAGAAAAAAATGTATGTAACAGAGGAGAAAGAAAAATGAAGTACGATTTTACAAGTATTATTGACCGTAAAGGAAAAGATGCCCTTGCAGTGGATATCCTTCCAAATATGCTTGGGCCGGGGAAAAAAGTAGAAGTAAGAGAAGGGCTGGATTACATTCCGATGTGGGTTGCGGACATGAATTTTCCGGCACTCCCGAAGATCACCGAAGCGATCATTGAAAGAGCGAAACATCCGACCTATGGATATTTTATTACCAGAGATGAGTATTACAACAGCATCATCAAGTGGCATGAAGAACGGAATCATGTGACCGGACTGAAAAAAGAACATATCGGTTATGAGAATGGAGTTTTAGGTGGCGTGGCAAGTGCACTTCACGCGGTCTGCTCACAGGGTGATAATGTCCTTGTCCATGCACCGACTTACATAGGATTTACCGGCACACTGAATAATAATGGCTACCATATCATCCACAGTCCGCTGAAAAAGGACGAAGAAGGCATCTGGCGGATGGACTTTGAGGATATGGAAGAGAAGATCGTGAAAAACAAGATCCATGCAGCCGTTTTCTGTTCACCGCACAATCCGACCGGTCGTGTATGGGAGCGCTGGGAAATCGAGAAAGCAATGGAAATCTATAAAAAATACGATGTGACCGTCATTTCCGATGAAATCTGGTCCGATATTATTTTATATGGAAACGAACATATTCCAACCCAGTCTGTATCTGAAGATGCAAGAAACAGAACGATTGCTTTATACGCACCGTCAAAGACCTTCAACCTTGCCGGACTGATCGGAAGCTATCATATTATATACAACAAACGTCTGAAAGACAGAGTTTTAAAAGAGTCCTCCCTCTGCCATTACAATTCGATGAATGTGCTGTCCATGCATGCACTGATGGGTGCGTATACACCGGAAGGACAAGAATGGGTAGGCGAGCTTCGAGAAGTGATCGGGGAAAATGTCGCTTATGCATGTGATTATATCGACAAACATTTTGAAGGTGTTTCCGTAACCAGACCGCAGGGAACCTATATGCTGTTTGTTAACTGTGAAGAATGGTGCAAGGCACATGATAAGAGTCTGGAAGACGTTCTGAAGATGGGATATGAAGCAGGTGTGTTCTGGCAGAACGGAAAGCCATTCCATGGTGAATGGTATATCCGTATGAACCTTGCACTGCCGACATCCAGAGTGAAAGAAGCATTTGACCGTCTGGATAAATATGTATTCAATGCTTAAAATGCATACAATAAAGGAGGAAAAGAAAAATGGAATTAGTAAAAGAGCTGCCGGAGATTTTTGAAGAATTTGCAGAGCAGAGACAGAGATCTTTCCTGGTAATGAAAGAAGTAAAGGACAAAGGAATTCCGGTTGTAGGTGCGTACTGTACCTACTTTCCACAGGAAATCGCAATGGCTATGGGAGCAGTTACCGTAGGACTTTGCTCTACATCCGATGAAACGATCCCGATCGCAGAAAAGGATCTGCCGAAGAATCTGTGCCCGATGGTAAAGGCAAGTTACGGTTTTGCCGTATCTGACAAATGTCCATTCTTCTATTTCTCAGACGTGGTAGTCGGAGAGACAACCTGTGATGGAAAGAAAAAGATGTACGAACTGATGAAAGAATTCAAAAATGTCTATATCATGGAACTTCCAAACTCACAGAGAGAAGATTCCCTGGAACTGTGGACAAAAGAGATCATCCGTTTCAAAGAATATCTGGAAAAGACATTTAATGTAGAGATCACAGAAGAAAAAGTGCGCCATGCTGTTCATGTATCCAACCAGGGACGTATTGCACTGAAGAAATTCTACGAAGTTATGAAAAATGATCCAGCTCCGATGAACGGTTCCCAGCTGTTCGGTGTTCTCTATGGAAGCCAGTTCAAATTCGACAAAGAAAAAATGCCGGCAGAAATTGATGCCCTTCGTGAAAAGCTGATGAAAGAATACGAAGAAAAGGAAAAACCAGAGAGAAAGAAACGTATCCTTTTAACCGGATGTCCAAGCAGCGGTGCACCGATGAAGGTTGTAAAAGCCATCGAAGAACACGGTGGAAATGTTGTAGTCTATGAAAACTGTGGAGGTGCAAAATCTGTTGACCGTCTCATCGATGAAGATGCAGAGGACATCTACAAAGCAATTGCAGAGAGATATCTTGCAATCGGATGTTCCGTTATGACACCAGATAACAACCGTATTGAACTGATGGGAAGACTCCTTGAAGAGTATAATATCGAGGGTGTAGTAGAAATGACACTTCAGGCATGTCATACTTACAATATTGAGGCAAAGAGCATTGAGAAATTTGTAAAATCTAAAGGACTTCCGTATATCCATGTAGAGACCGATTATTCTCAGGCAGATATCGGACAGCTGGATACACGAATTGCTGCATTTTTAGAGATGATCTAGGATTCAGAATGTATCAAATTTAAAAGAATGTGTCCCGGTATTCTGAAAAAGTGGATGGGATTCTAACAGATTTATGTTATAATAGAAATTAACAGGCAGGGAACAGGCATCAGTCTGTTCCCTGTGTATATTTACAGGTATATGGAGAATATACCGGAATTTTTTCAGAGAGCAGCTAAGACTGAGGCGAAGCCTTTGAAAAAATTTTACCAGATTGAATAAAATAAAAGAGGTACTGAATATGACAATCGAAGAACGCGCAGCAAAAGCTGCAGATTTAAAAACTGCCGGAGCATGCAACTGTTCCCAGGCAGTGGTAAAAGTATTTGAAGATAAGCTTTCATTGGACGATGAGACACTGATGAAATTAACCGCAGGCTATGCAGCTGGAATGGGATGTCTGGAAGCAACCTGCGGGGCACTCATAGGAGCTGTGATGACCGCCGGAATCCTGACCGCCGGAGCCGGAACGCCTCGTTATTCCAAAGAAATCCTTGCAAAGTTTCAGCAAAAATGCGGAGCAACGATCTGCAGGGAGTTGAAGGGCGTCGGCACAGGAAAGGTACTTTGTGAATGTCCGGAATGCGTAAGAAATGCGGTGCTTGCACTAGGAGAAGTAATGGGGATTGAATAAAAGGATAGGGATTTCTCCGCCAAATTCAAATCAGAATTAGTGATTGAACTGCTCAAAGGAGAAAAAGACTTAA
>OLNL01002835.1_pt1 | contig 12547 bp, 13 predicted proteins | sample 1672181 | NCBI WGS metagenome assembly OLNL01 (sample SAMEA3136656, study PRJEB25190) | human gut metagenome | biome: human gut; feature: human-associated habitat; material: faeces | place: Austria | collected 2013
CCCCGTGTTTCGGCAGCTCCCCTGCGCCTCGCCTGCATGAGCATCGCCGCTGTAACCACCGCCTACGAACTCCGCATAACCGCATACTATGATCATTTGAAATCAGCCTCAATAACGCACTTTAAAGTCATAAGGGCACTTATAAGTAAGCGGCAACCCCCTGCCAAAGCCTCCGATATCAAGCCTTTGATCAGCGGTTTCGATACATTTCCATGAAGAGGCGATCGCAATCGCCGCTACAGCAATCCACCCATCCTCGCCATGGTGAGCACGAGCACGAGCACCGCGGTCGCAACCAGCACGTACGGACCGTTCCACCGTAGGCTGACCTTGATCGGCGATTGCCCGACCATGTCGGAAACGGCCACGACATTCGCAGACGCAGGGCAAAGCGCATTCCCCATCGCCCAGCTGATCGACAAAACAAGAGCGAGGTAGATGGGCGAAACGCCCCATTGAGAAGCGCCCATCGTCCCTCCCACCACGGCAACGACCGCAATGGGGTGGATACCGACCGCCGACGTCGCAAGCGTGATACCGATGATCGCAACGGTCAACAACAGCACGCTTTGCCCCGTCATATGCAAAAGAGATCCGACCAGAGCATCACCCAGATGGGAATAGCCGATGCTCTGCGCGAAGAACCCAGCCCCGGCGAACAAGACGATCTGATTCTTCGACTGGGGAAGCTTGTTGTTGAAGTAGTCCCCCTGAATTCCCGCGCATACGTCGGAAGGCGCCCGATGGCAGCCATCCATGCAACGGGGAAAACCAGCGATGCCATGGCAACGACGACAATGGCGGAAAGCCCGCCCAGCTGGGACGTCGCCGCTACGGAAACAACGAGCAAGAAAGCGAACGCGCTAAGCTCGACGACCTTCCCCGCATCAATCTTGCCCGCAGGCGCCTCCGCCTCATCCGAAGAGGCCTTCGCCGCCTCATCCCTTACGAACGTCATCAGAAAACCAACGGCGCCGGCGATAAGCGCACATGCGATAGCAAAAGGAAAGAACGCCACCCAATCGACTCCCGTCAGCTGGACAACCAAAGCAATCGTTGCCGACGTCGGCGCCCATATCATGCAGGTGATGAACCCTCGGCTGAGAGCCGAAGCCAGAAGCTTTTCGTCGTAGTTGCAGCCGCTCGCACGGGACACCTCATAGGTCAACGGAACCGCCGCGATGCTGATAAGCACTCCGACGAACGCAGCCATGCTGCTTACCAGCGCGTAATAACGGCTGTCAGTGTTTGCGTAACGGACGAACACCTCGCGAAGCGACTCGCCGTATCCCCCATGCTGCACAGGAATGCTCAAAAGCGGCACCAGGACGAACATGGCGATGAGGTACGAGTTTTCCCGTAACGCCTGCTTCCACACATCAAGCGGCGCTTGAGAATGCAGCAACAAAGCTATGCTCGAAGCGAAAAGCAGAATCCCGATGACTCTCGACGACCCGGTCGACGCTGCAAAGCTCAGCGCGATAACGCCAACCATCAACATCAAGTTCAAATCGTCGAGCATCGACGATGCAAGGAATACGTTTGCTATCAAGCTGACGCCCAAACAAAAGGTGGCTGCGCTTCTCGTCGTGCGAACGAGGCCTCTCACGTCGGTCATGCTGTCTTCTTCCTAACCCGCCCCAACTAAAAAGGGCACGGGAGGGTCGCCTCCCGCGCCCTTCTCGCTAATCGGATACCCTCTTTCCCTTGACGTAATACCCTTTCAAAAGGAACACCGAGGTCAACAGCGTTACGAGAACGGATCCTATCATCAAGTAGGTGATGGACAGATTATCGCCCGTGGCAGCGATAAGCGCCGTTGCAGCAAGGGGCGCCAAACCGCCGAAGACCGCGGCCGCGATGTTGTAAGAGAAACCGATCCCACTGTTGCGAAGCTTGGTGGGAAACACCTCGGCCGAAACCACCACGATGGCGACAGCCAAAATCGTCTGGAATACGATGAGTATCCCCAGCAAACCGATCATCAAGACGGCGTTGGTCTGCTGAATCAAAATGTAGAACACCGGATAGGACAAGATAAGGAACCCGAGGCAACCGACGATCAGGCACCTCCGCCTTCCCACCTTATCGATGAGCATGCCCACGACAGGGCAAAGCAGCAGGTTGATCGCGATAACTGACGTGTTAACGATAAACGCGCTCGAGAACGAGGTTCCCATGAACTGCGAGATATACGTCGGCATATAGGTAATCAGAATATAGTAGGTCGCGCTCGAGCCGACCAGCAGCCCGATGACCGTGATGATGGACTTCTTGTAGCGCAGGAACAGCTCCTTGACCGGCGTATGGTCCTCTTCTTTCACTTCCGCCTTCGCCTTCAGGAACTCAGGGGAATCGGGAACGTTCTTGCGCATATGCATGCCGTAAAAAGCGATCAAGATGCCGAAAAGGAACGGAACGCGCCACCCCCAATCGTACAGAGCGGCTTCGGGCAGGAGCGTCGTGACGAGCAGACCGGCAGCGGAGCCCAAAAGCAAACCGCAGCCAACGCTGAACGGCTGCCAGCTGCAAAGGAAAGCCCGGTTGTTCGGCGTCCCGTACTCCGAGATGAACGTCAGCGAAGAGCCGAATTCGCCTCCCGTCGCCAAGCCCTGCAGCAGGCGCAGCACCGTGAGCAGGATCGGCGCCAGAATACCCACCTGGGAATACGTTGGCAAGCATCCCATGAGCATGGTGCATACTCCCATGCATAAGATCGTCAACGTCAATGCTTTGATTCTTCCGTGCTTGTCGGCGTATGCGCCGATAAGGATGCCGCCGATAGGTCGGACGAGAAAGCCCGTTCCAAAGACCAGGAAGCTGAGCAGAAGGCCGACGATAGGATCGTCGGCAACGAAGAAATCTGCGGAAATGATCGCTGCAAAATACCCGTACAGCCCGTAGTCGAACCACTCCAGCATATTTCCAAGGCTCCCCGAGAACACCGCCCTGGCCAACGAAGTTTTTTTCTTTTCAGTTGCCACCATATTTCATCCTCTCCCGAAAAAGCCCGAGACGACCGCGTCGCTCGCAATGGGTCTGATGGCGCCCTTGCCACGATGCGGCGCATCTGCAAGAACGTCGGGTTGAGCGAACGCGGACAACGCTCGCTCCGGAGGTCTCCCCTTGTACCTTTCGAAATATCCGGCATGGCGGCGGCCCTCATCGGGCACGCCGCCATAAAGCTCGACTAGGCCTGCTCCATTGCGATAGGCTTCGCCTCAACCAGGTATGTCGTGATGTTGTCGATGAACTCAGCTCCGTGCGCACCCGTGCGCTTGAACGCAGGAGTTCCGTAGCACTCGTCGAACGCCTTCATGTTCTCGAACCAGAACTCCACGACACCCTCGATCGGAAGCTCTTCGAACGGCACGGACTCCCCGTCCACGATACGGTCGATGACGAGGTTCTGATTGTAGCCTGCATAGCCCGTCATGGTCTTGACCAGCGCAGAATGCATCTGCCACCATTCATCCTGAAACACCGCCGCACTCACACCGTCCTTTCGCCCGAGAAAGGACATGCGCTTGATCAGCTTGACGCCGTCGAGAAAGGCGGGAACCGGCGTATCGACCTTCTTCACCGCCACGAGCGCCGGGATATCGTGAGCCGCGAATTGGGCGTAATCGGCTGCAAGCGATTCCTCGAGCGCAGCCATGCCACGCACCATGTCGCCGTAGCTGTCGAAGAACATCTCCGTGTAACCGTCGATTTCCGTCGAGCCGCGATCAAACGGCGAACGCTGCTCGTTGTCCACCACCACGTTCGTCTCGCATCCCTTGAGGTAGGGCATCGTGGCCAGAAGCCCTGCGTGAGCCTGTGTCAGATACGCAGCGAACTCCTCAGCAGACAGCCCCTCTTTCCGTTTGAGCAAGTTGATTCTCGAAATCATGCCGATCATCCTTTCTGAAACGTACCCCGTCCTTGCACCGCAAGTCACTTCGAGATGCGGTTCCTACCTCGTATTCTGTTGACGCAGGGTTGCCAGCGCAATAATGCACTTATAAGTGCGCTTCTTACTTGAAAGTGAGGCAGACGGACAATCGAAGAGAACGAGGACAAGAACCGCAAGGCGGTCGGCATAATGCGAAAAAAACTATTGAAGGCTTTCCCTTGTTTCGACAGGCGAGGATTACGCTTCGTCCGTATCTTCTTCGCCCGCGCTACCGCGCACGTCGAACGTAGAGGGGTCGAATTGCCAAATGATACGCTCGCCGCTACCTTGTTCGGCGTCGCTCGCGGCACTGCCGTACATCAGCACGCCATCACCCATCGTGCCTTTCGTGCGTTGCAGCGTCTCTGCGGAGAATCCCCCGTACGCCGCCCCCCAATCCCGGATGAAATACAAGACGTTCGCGAAGCTTACGCCCTTCGCCGTGAGAAGATAATCGACCCGAAGCGGCTTGACCTCCACGACGATACGCTCGATGATCCCCACTTGCTCCAGCTCGCTTAAATGCTGACTGAACATTTTGTGGGAGATATCGTAAGGGATGCGCTTTCTCAATTCGCTGTAGCGCGCCCTTTTGCCGGGAGCCATGCTCAGATACCACACGATAAAGGGCTTCCATTTACCTCCCAGTATCGAAGCGACATAGGAAAGGGAGCATGAAGTTAAATCATCCATTTTCTCGAGCATACGACCTACTTCCCTCGATTAACGATTCAACGGGCAACGTGGTTGATTATAGAGAAGACGGAGGATCGCCAAGCTAGCGATTCCGTCGGCAAGAAAACCGCACTATAACCGACAAGATGCCGGTTAAGCGAAAACGCGCTCTCCGGCTTTTCTCAAAGTTCCCCATCGACCGCCGACGTCTTTTCGCCAAGCGCTTCAGATCCCCGAGAAGGCGCGAGGCGACTTATAGATGTCCACTAGGACGCAAATCAAGGCATTACCCTAAAGTAAGTATCTATAGCGAGCGCAAGCCGCGCAAGAACGCACTTGAAAGTAACCTTGCACCCGCAAGGACGGAGAGCAGCTGGTCCTGAATACGGTCGATCGGGAAAGCCGCCGACGCATAACGTAATCTTCTACACCGCGTACTCGTACATGACAGCGGAGCGGCCGAGGCGGTCGTAGAAGCCTTCGCAAACGCCGCAATTCGCGAAACCGCACGACTCGTAGAGGCTCTGCGCGCGCACGTTGGTGGTGAACGTGTCGAGACGCACGGCTCTCTTGCCAGCCGCCCGCGCGACATCGATGCACGCCTCCATCATAGCGCGCGCGAATCCGCGGCCGTGGTAGGCCGGCAGCGTTCCCAACACGTGCACCACCAGCACCTCGTCGGGCGCGGCCGCCACATGCCAGGAAACGCTTTCGTAACCGGCATCGCCTTCGCCGTTCAGCACCATGGCCGACGCGATACAGGTCGCGCCCTCGCCGTCCTCAACCAGCCCCACGTACACCTCTCCCGCATCCGCCGATGCGCGCAAAAACGCCGACGACGGGTGCACGTCGTGCTCCCAGCACACGTCGAATTCCGTACCGCGCATCCCGTCGATCATGTTCGTGTAGAAGTCCAGCACCTGGTCGAACTCGTCGGCTCGCGCTCGCCGCACCTTCAGCATCGGACGTCCTCCCCAATCGCGGTTGTTCTTCTGCGCATACGATACCAGAGGATCCCCCGCGATCCGTCGACCGTCGCCCGCATCCTGCCGAATTCAGCGCGCACGCTCCAGCGCCGCAGCGGTTTTCGATGCCCATGCGTAATCCGGAAGATACGGTCCCAAAGGCACGCCCTTCAAGGCGGAATCGCCTTCGAGCAGCCGGTAGTAGTCGCACTCGATCATCGAAGACCGCACCGAAAGATGGTTGCGACGGCGCACGACCGTCTGCTCCGCGCCCACTTCCCGCAGCGCCTTCATCATGTCCGCAATGATGGTCTGCAGCATCTTCTGATGCGAGACGTCGTAGTACACGTTATCCCATAACGCGCGCGCTATCTGCACGTTCGACGCTCCCGCGCCGCGCCGATCGACGAGGAAGGCGAACAGCTCCTTACTCTTGCTGCGCTTGAAATGCACCGGCACGTCGCATGCGTACACCTCGAACCCCCCGAACGTCTGCACGCGCACAAGCGCTCGTTCGGCAGGCGCTCGGCGTTCTCTCGCATGGGCGATCTCGCGCTCCAAGTCCTCGACGGAAACTGGCTTGAGGACGTACCCGTCCGCATGGATCCTGAGCGCGTCGACAGCGTAATCCGCATACCCGGTCACGAACACGATGGCGCATCCGGGGCACAGCTCGCGCACACGTTCGGCAAGCTCCAACCCGTCGGAATCTCGCAAGCTGATATCCAAGAAAGCGATGTCGGCAACGTTCTCTTCAAGGAACGAGCACGCTTCCGCAGCCGTCTCGAACAACTCCGGCGCTTCAACGCCGTCGATGCGCGCCAGTTTCTTCGCCAAACTCTCCAAAGCGATCCGCTCGTCATCCACCACGATGGGCTTGATCATCGCGAACCTCCCTCTTCCTCGCATGGAACCGTCATCGTCACGCTGGCGCCTCCGCCCGCTTCGTTCTCCACGCGCATCGTGCCGCCGCAGGTCGCGGCGACGCGGGCCGCGACGTTCGCCAGTCCGACATGGTTGCGCGCGGGCGCTTCGCCCGGCGGCCGATTGTCGGGTACGCCGACGTCGACGCCCTCCTTGAACCGCGCGATCGAGCGCTCGTCGAATCCGGGGCCGTTGTCGGTCACGCGCACGACGAACGACCGCCCCTCGCGCCACGACGAAACCTTCACGACGCCCTCGCCAGCCCGCCGGGAAGCGCCGTGCTTGATGGCGTTCTCCACCAGCGGCTGCACGCTTAACGACGGCACGAGAAAATCGTCCGCGCGCACGTCGTACTCCACCTTGATGGAAGGGTACCTCAGCTGCTCGATGGCCACGTAGTGGGCCAGGTGCTCGAGCTCGTTTCGGAAAGACACCATCTGCGACCCCATGAGCGAATCCATGTTGCCCCGCAGATAACGCGCGAAATCGTTGGTGGCGCGCGCCGCGACCGGCGGATCCTCCTCGCACAGGTACTCGATGGTGTTCAGCGCGTTGAACAGAAAATGCGGCTGGATCTGCGATAGCATCACAGCGATGCGCGATTGCAAAAGCTCGGCCTCCATGCGATGCGCGCGTTCCGCCTGAACGATCTGGCTGCGCGCGTAGGAGAACAGCGCAACGAAGCGCACCACCACGGCGCACAGGATGCCGGCGCACAGCCACAGGCCCGTGGTCACCCCGCCGAACAGGAACGACAGCCCCTCCACGACCGATCCGATCGTGCACGGGATCACGACCAGGGTCGCATCGACCGCCATCCGGTCGCGGCTCTCGCGCGCCTCGACGGCAAGCGCCAGCGCGGCGAAGAAGACGCCTATGACGAACAGCGGGATGATGACGACGTTCGCCTCGTACAGCGACGCCACCCCCGCGAGCCTCAAAACGATGCACACTCCCAGCATCAGGGACAACGCCGCCAGCAGCAGCGTGGCCAACCTGCGCGGGTATCCCGTGGCGCGCGAAGCGATGAACGACAGCTGCAGCAGCGCCAGCACGTCTTGCGCCAGCAAGCTCACCGTGGTGGTGAACGCAGGGAACGGGATGAGCAACGTGATGTAATCGAAACAGAAGAATATCCAAACGCCACCGATGAGCACGTAGAAGGCGAATCGCAGGCCGCCCGTTTCCTTTGGAACGCCGATAAGATAACCGACGCTGACAATGAGCAGCAGGATCAGCCCCGCGATCAGCACCAGGATTCCCGAAACGAACATGGGCAGATGGCTGGCGACCGAGGCGACGAACAGAGCATCGGGCTCACCCGTGCACAGGCTGTCCAAAACGATGACGTAATCGCCCAGCACGCTGTAGGATGCCGCGCTGGAAAGCGCGATCTCCACTTCGTCACGTGTCGAGATGCCTGGCGAACGGAACCCGATCCAGCCGAGCAAAGGCTCGCCCGCAGGCTCCGAATCGCCGATACCGTCGAACGAGAACACCGTCTCGCCGTTGACGCGCACCGTGCACGCCGTGCTGCTCAGGCGCATGTTGACGAGCTCGCCTGCGGCGACGTCGTTTTCGAGCGTTCCGCGCACCGTCACCGCTTCCACGCCGATGCCCTTCGCATCAAGAGCTTGACGAGCCGCGTAAGGCCGCTCCTCGCCGCCGTCTACGGCGTACGACCCGCTCAGCGCCATCGGCTTCACCGCCCCTGCAACGGCGTCGGCGCATACATCGTCTGCCGACACCCGCTGCAAAGAGCTCGCCAAAGCTGCCGTCAACAAACCGAGCAGCAAAACGACGCACAAACCTGCGATCGCTCGGCGCGGCTGCTCGCGAAGCGTTCGCCGAGCGTTTTGCAGCAGGGCTTCACCTGCCTGTTCGTTATCCTGTTCAGCCATTCGCCCGTCCCCGCGTCGCGCTCTTATACGAGCACGACGTCAAGCAGCCTGCCCTTCCGCCGAACCGGTGGGAAGAATCTCGAGCTTGACGGTCACCGTCGACCCGCGATCGACCTTGGTGCCTGCCGCAATGCTCTGCTCGACGACCATGCCCTCTTCCTCCCCGGCGAACTTGCATGCCAGCCCTGCGCTTTCCAACACGCCTTGCGCCTGTTCCAGTGTCAGAGTTACCACATTCGGCACGGCCACCTGCTCGGTAGGCGCGGGAGCGGCTCCCTTCGAGAGGGTAATGGTCACCTTCGTGCCGCTGACGCACTGAACGCCTTCGCTGGGATTCTGGTACATGACCTTGCCGGCGGCGACGTTTCCACTGTACGCCTCGATGATGTCCACATTGAACGACGCCTTCTTCAAGGCATCGAATGCGCCGTCCCTATCCAATCCGATCACGCGGGGCACGATGGCGAAGTCCTTGCCCAACGCCGCGGTGAAGCTGACGGTCGAACCCTCTTCGACCTCCGTGCCCGCGGCCACCGACTGCTTGAATATCGTTCCGGGCTTCGCGTCCTCCGAGTACACCGGGTCTTCGGCCTTCGACACCAGCTTCAGCGAGGCCAGCACGTCCTCCGCCTGCGTTTGCGTCATGCCGATCAAGCTGGGCACCGACACGCGCTTCGCGGGCTTGTCCGATCCCTTCGAAACCGTGATACCGATGGAGCTTCCCGCCTTCGCCTCCGACTTTGCCTTCACGCTCTGGCTGATGACGGCGCCGGCGACCACCGTTTCGCTCGCCTCCTCCGTCTCCGTTCCCACGGCGAACCCGGCGTCCTTGATGACGCGCTCGGCGTCGTCCTTCGTCATGCCCACTACGTTCGGCACCGTTTTGGTGGCGTTTTTCTTGTCGTTCACCTGCTCCTTTTTCGCGTTGTCGTCGTCGGTTTTGGTCGAGGTGTTGCTGCAACTGCACCCGACCAGGCCCAACGCGCCGAAGGCCATCAGCGCGGCAATGCAGATCGCCGCAATCCGGCGCGCGCGCTTCAGCGCGAATGCGCTCGCGCTTTCCTTCTCGCCGTGCATGCTGAATCCGCTCATGTAAGCTCCCCTCCGTCGGCTAGCCAACGCTCACCGACTCGATCGCACCGTTCTGCCCCGTCTTCACCTGGAGAACGATCTTCTTGTCATCGTCGGTCTGCTCCCAAGAGCGCTCGTACGAAAGCGCGATGGTGCCGTCACCGGCGGCCATCCCCTTGAAGGAGAACAGATGGCTGCCTTCCGCGCCTACGCGGTTCGCGTCCTCGGCCGGATACGCCTCTTCGGCGCTGATGGTTTTTTCGGTGTACAGCGCCAGCGTCGAACCCTCGATCGCCGACGTCCAGGAATACCCCGTGGTCGCGTTCTCGTCCAGCACGACCAGCAGGTTGGATTCCGCGTACATGACCCAGCCGCCATCGAGGTCGATGACGGTTCCTCCATCGGACTCCGTGGGAACCGGCTCCTTCTGCGCTTCCTGTCGCGTCGAAGAGCAGCTACATCCGGTCAAGCATGCCAGCAAACCGCAAACCAGAGCGATGCTTGCAAAGCGGATCAGATGCTTCATCGATCCCCCTCCTTCTTGTCGGGAAACGGTATTCCACCAGCATATCATCTCCATTTCAATGCAAGCACACCAGGTCAACACCATAATTTGCATCCTGGTTGAAAAGCGGGAGACGCTTTGGAACCCGCGGATCAACCCGCGAGAGAAGGATTCTGCCAAGACGGTGCCGCACGCTTCCCGCCACGCCCGTTGCGGCTGCGGATCCATAGAAAAAGCCCGCCTCCGAAGAGACGGGCTTTGCAGAAAACGTGCTGTTCGCGAATGCGAGCGGCTGTTCCTAGCGCTTCGAGAACTGCGGGCGCTTGCGTGCCTTCTTGAGGCCGTACTTCTTGCGCTCCACCATACGGGAGTCGCGCGTGAGGTAGCCGGCCTTCTTGAGCTCGCCGCGGTAGTCGCCAGCAGCCAGCAGCGCACGGGAGATGCCGTGACGCAGCGCGCCGGCCTGACCCGAGATGCCGCCGCCGTTGAGCGTGGCGATGACGTCGAAATGATCCGTCGTGTCCGTCACCTTGAACGGGGTCAAGGCGTAGTTCACGAGCGCCTGGCGACCGAAGTACGCAAGGGCGTCGCGGCCGTTGATCGTAACCTTGCCGGTGCCGGGAACGAGGCGCACGCGAGCGACGGCGTTCTTGCGGCGGCCGGTGCCGTAGTACAAAGCTTCACCTGCCATGGGTTAACCCTCCATCTTGATCTCGCGAGGCTGCTGAGCCATGTGCGGATGCTCCGCACCGGTGTACACCTTGAGCTTCTTGCCCATGGCGCGACCGAGCGTGTTCTTCGGCAGCATGCCCTTCACGGCATGCTCGATGACGCGCTCAGGATGCTTGGCCATGGCCTCTTCGAAGGTCTCGGACTTCAGCCCGCCGGGGAAACCGCTGTGGCGGTAGTAGCTCTTCGACTGGGCCTTCGTGCCCGTCACGCGGATCTTGTCCGCGTTGATGATGACCACGAAGTCGCCGGTGTCGACGTGCGGCGTGTACTGCGGCTTGTGCTTGCCCTTGAGAATCTGAGCGGCCTTGGCAGCGACGCGACCGAGAACCTGGTTCTCAGCGTCGATCAAGACCCATTCGCGCTCAACTTCGTTGGGCTTCGCGTAATACGTCTTCACTATCTTCCTCCAAAAATCCTGTCCTACCCCGCCGTGCGGGGCGGGTCTCCGTCGCCTGTTGGCGGCTCGAACGATAACGGGCCGACCGCGATGCGGCGAATGATCGGTTTCAAAAGTGCAGGTCGATCGGATGCCGGGTTCCTACGCCGACGCACGATCTTGGGTCTGGACTCCCTCGCTCGCGCTTCCGCTTCTCACTGCATGCACGGGGCTTTCGAAAGCGAACCTTTGCATTGTATACGGGTGTTTCGCCAGAAGTCAACGGAAATCCTCCACGTTGCGCGCGATCTGCACAAAGAGTCCGAAGTCCCCAAGCCTCCCAAGCCCCGCCAGCGAACGAATGTTTCACGTGAAACATTCGATTTCTCGACGCATCTTTTCCTTTGCTTTTGAACATATTATAATATGTTTATTTTCAGCATATACGCAAAGGAGACCATCATGTCTGCACCCATCATCCGCTCCTCCACCGACATCCGTCGTGATTACAACAGCATCGAAGCGCTTGCAAAGGAAACGGGCAAGCCCATCTATCTGACGAAGAACGGCCGTGCATCGCTCGTAGTCATGGACGCGGCCGCGTTCGACTACGATCGCTACGTCGGCCTGCTCGTCGACGAGGCCATCGAGCACAACAAGCAGCATCCGAAAACGTATACCGCGGAAGAAGTGAAAGCGGAAATGCGTCGTCGAGCCGAAGAAAAGCTGGCCGGCCATGATCTATGACATCTCGTTTGAAGATAGTTTTGCCGAAGACGTCTCGAATCTTGCACTCTACGAAGTGCAATTCACGTTTTCCGTCGACAAGGCATACGATCGACTTGACGCTGCCGTCGACGAAATCGAACAGGCTCTTCGCACCTTCCCCGCGCGCAATCCCGAAAAGCCGTACGGGTTCACCGAGGCGCTGCGCAAGATGGGCGCGAACATTCAGGTCTACCGCGAGTGCCTGGGTGGGACCCCCTGCCGTTTTGGCCAGAAGAACTACTACCACTCGGCGGTCATCTCGGGCCCGACCCCGCTGCACAGCGCGGATATCGAGGTTCCGGACCTGCGCGGTGGCTTCTCTCACCTGATCGCGGCTCTGACCGCGTCGGGCACGTCCACCGTGTCGGGCATTGACGTGATTTCGCGCGGCTACGAGCACTTCACGCGCAAGCTCCACCAGCTGGACGCGCGCGTGCGCTACCTGGACGCCTGAGACCATGGCCGCGTCGGGCGTGCGCCGCAGCATTTTGTTGCTCGTCTCGTCGATGTCGGCGGGCGGGCGCAGCGTGCGCCTAGGGCCGCGCATCGTGCGCATCCTGCGCGGCGGCGGCTGGGAGGTCGGGGTTCGCCTGACGACGCCCGGCGATGATCCGGCGGCGATCGCCGGCGAGGTCGCGTCTGGCTCCTTCGTTGCGGCCCTGGGCGGGGACGGGTACCTGGGCGCGGTTGCGCGCG
>OLNL01002836.1_pt1 | contig 12526 bp, 10 predicted proteins | sample 1672181 | NCBI WGS metagenome assembly OLNL01 (sample SAMEA3136656, study PRJEB25190) | human gut metagenome | biome: human gut; feature: human-associated habitat; material: faeces | place: Austria | collected 2013
AGATAGGTAAGAAGATGTAGAGTTTCTTGTATACGGTTTTGAAGGTATATATGATAAGACTGTAGACCATAAGGTTTGCAGTCTTTTTTTGTTCAGTTCAGAACCAGGCAGAAGTGCCACACCCTTGACAATATGTGAAATTAAGCCTAGAATGAATAACAGAAAGAGCAGTTGTGGATTATAGATTTATGAGTTAGATTTATAGTTTGTGGCTGTTTTTTGTGATTATAGAGCAGGAGGTACATGATGGAGAATACAAAGGTAAAAGACTGGGTACTTGATATAGGAGCTGATTTGATCGGCGGTATTCTGATAGCGCTGGGAATTTATAATTTTGCCCTGTATGCGAATTTCCCGGTTGCAGGATTTTCTGGTATTGCGATTATTTTATATCATATATTGGGACTTCCGATTGGTATAGGGACAATTCTGCTGAATGTTCCGGTATCCATATTCTGTTATAAGTTTTTAGGAAAGGGATTTTTCTTCCGTTCGGTCAAGTCTATGGTGATTTCATCATTGCTGATGGACTATGTGGCACCATTGTTTCCAGTATACGATGGAGAAAGACTGCTCGCTGCGGTGTGTATGGGAGTACTCTGTGGTCTCGGATATGCATTGATCTTTATGCGGGATTCTTCAACAGGAGGTCAGGATTTCATCACAGTGTCCATTCGTAAAATTCGTCCGCATCTGACACTTGGTATACTTACGATGATCTTTGACAGTGCGACGATTTTGTTGGGCACATTGATTGTGTTCCATGAGATTGATGGTTTATTATACGGCATTATTGTAACGTTTTTGATCTCGACGGTTATGGATCATTTCATGTATGGTATTTATAAAGGAAAACTTACTTTTGTAGTGACGGAACATGGTAAGGCAGTTGTAGATGCGATTGATAAAATCAGTGGCAGAGGTGCGACAATCGTCAAGGGAGTAGGTGGATATTCGTTGAAAGAAAAGGATATCGTTTTGTGTGCATCTAATAATAAAGAAATGTATCAGATCAAGCGTCGTGTGCATGAAATCGATCCGGATGCATTTACGATGATTGTAGAGTCTAATGAGGTCGTGGGAGAAGGATTCCAGGAAGGTTCATTCGATTGACACCAGATAGGGTACGGAGTATAATAAACTGACAGTATTTCGACAAAGGGGAATATATAAATTATGGAATTTAAAGAAAGAGAATTTATCCCGGTGTTGCTGGGTGGGGATATTAACACTTACAGTGTTGCACGGGCATTTTATGAACAATATCAGGTGAAATCCTATGTATTCGGTAAGTATCAGACCGGACCGAGTTTCCGAAGTAAGATCACGATTTATGAAGGGAATCAGGCAATCGATACGGACGATTATTTTATGAAGCGGATTAATCGTTTCGCGAATGAACATAAGGATAAGAAGATTCTTCTGATTGGCTGTGGTGATAGCTATGTGGCACTTGCAAGCCGCCATAAGAATGAGCTTCCGGCTAATGTAATCGCACCATATATCGATTTTGACCTGATGGATAGTTTACAGCAGAAGGAACGTTTTTATGAATTGTGTGAGAAACATGGCGTAGCATATCCTAAGACGATAGTATACAAGCGTGAGATGGGATTGGATTTTGCATGTGATTATCCATATCCGGTGATTTTGAAGCCATCGAACAGTATCGCATATTGGGAGCACCCATTTGAGACACAGAAGAAGATATATAAGATCAAAGATCGTGCAGAGCTTGAAAGAGTAATTGAAGAGATTTACGGCGCAGGTTATGATGATGATCTTATTATTCAGGATATGATTCCAGGTAATGATGAATATATGCGTGTGCTGACTTCTTATTCAGACCGTGATGGCAAGGTGAAGATGATGTGTCTGGGTCATGTACTGCTGGAAGAACATACACCACATGGTCTGGGCAATCATGCGGTTATCATTACAGAGCCGAATAAGGAGCTGATGGGACGTGTGAAAAATCTGTTGGAAGATCTGCATTATGTGGGATTTTCTAATTTTGATATCAAATATGACCAGAGAGATAACACATATCGTTTCTTTGAAATTAATACCAGACAGGGAAGAAGTAATTACTATGTAACCGGATCTGGCTTTAATGTAGCGAAGTATTTTGTGGAAGATTATATTTATCACAATGAACTTCCGTATGAAGAAGCAACAGAAGAACACCTCTGGATGACTGTTCCTAAGGGAGTCGCTTATAAGCATGTGAAGAATCCGGAATATGTAGAGAAGATGAAGAAGCTGGTATCAGAAGGCAAGATGGTGAATCCTGTATTTAAGAAGGGAGATCTTGGACTGAACCGTTTCCTCAGAATGGTAAAAACACATCTGAAACAGTATAAGTACTTTGACACGTATTATAACTAGAGGTATCTAAAGAATAAAATGGAAGAATTAAAGAACAGAAAGATGCTGGGAATCATAGGCGGCATGGGACCGGAGGCCAGCTGTTATTTCTATGAAAATGTAATTGCACATACGAAAGCGGAAAAGGATCAGGAGCACATCGATATGGTGCTGTTGAGTCATGCGTCCATGCCGGATCGTACAGAAGCGATCCGTACAGGAGATGACACACATTTGATCAATCTGTTGTGTAATGATGCCAGAACACTGGAGACGTTGGGAGCATCGAATATTGCAATCACCTGCAATACATCGCATTATTTTTACAAGCATATACAGAATGCAGTTAAGATTCCGGTGATCAATATGATCCAGGAGAGTGTGAACTATGCGGTACATAAGTATGACAATGTGAAGCGTGTGGGAATCATGGCGACAGATGGAACAATCGGATCTAAGATTTATCACAAAGCCTGTAGAAAAGCAGGGGTGACGCCTGTACAGCCGTCAGCAGAACGGCAGGCGGATGTGATGTCACTGATCTACGATGATATCAAGGCAGGGAAGAGCGGAGACCGTGCAAAATTTGATCGTGTGGTCAGTGAATTTATGCGCAAAGGATGCGATGTGATCATCCTGGCATGTACAGAATTATCCGTGTTTAAGGGTAAGCATGAAGTGGCATCTATTTGTCTGGATGCAATGGATGTACTGGTGGAAGAATCCATCCGCAGATCCGGAGCGGAATATGTGGAATAACGTAATAAAGCAGAATGATCTGTTTTAACAGGAGGAAAAATAATGGCAGAAATGAAGCATTATACACTTGGGGAATATGTGAAGCTGCTGGAGGAGAAAGGCATGCTTGCAGAATATGATCTGCAGGGAAAAGACGGAGAAGAAATTAAACTTCTTACTTATGATTCCAGAGAAGTTACACAGGGAACGCTCTTTATCTGTAAGGGTGCTGCATTTAAGGCAGAATACCTGAAGAACTCAATGAATCAGGGAGCGGTATGTTACGTCAGTGAAAAGAAATATGAATTAGAAAAAGAAGTACCGTATATTCTGGTGAAAGGTATCCGAGATGCAATGGCGGTACTTGCTAATTTCTTCTATAATAAGCCGTGGGAAGAGCTTGCAGTGATCGGATTTGGCGGAACAAAGGGTAAATCTACTTCAACATATTATATGAAAGCGGTTGTGGATGACTATCTGGCGGCACAGGACAAGCCGGAAAGTGCCGTGATCTCAACAATCGATATTTACGATGGTAAATCAAAAGTAGAATCACACATTACTACACCAGAGGCAGTAGAGTTACAGATGCATCTGCGCAATGCGCTGGACTGTAACATTGAATATGCGGAGATGGAGATCTCTTCACAGGCATTGAAGTATGGCCGTGTAGATGAGATGCAGTTTGATGTATCTGTATTTTTGAATATTTCGGAAGATCATATTAGTCCGATTGAGCATCCAGATTTTGAAGATTATTTCCAGTCTAAGATGAAGATGTTTGAGAAGTCCAAGATTGCAGTTGTGAATCTGGACGCAGATTATATTGATCAGATTCTGGAAGCATCAAAAGCAGCCGGAGAGGTTGTGACATTCAGCACAAAGAATCCGGAAGCAGATTATTATGCTTATAATATTCATAAAGAGGGAAAAGATATTCATTTTTCGGTAAAATGTGAAGCATTTGATGAGGAATTTGTACTTACCATGCCAGGCTTCTTTAATGTGGAGAATGCGCTTGGCGTAGTTGCAGCATCTGTGAAACTTGGCATTCCGACAGAATATATTCATTCTGGACTTCGACGCGCAAGATCCAGTGGACGTATGGAGTTTTATCACAGCAAGGATCATGAGGTCATGGCAATTGTAGATTATGCACATAACAAGTTAAGCTTTGAAAAGTTATTCTCGGCTATGAAAGAGGAATTCCCGGATTATGGTCTGGTAGCCATCTTTGGATGCCCGGGTAAGAAATCGCTTCTCCGAAGAAAATATCTGGGAACGATTGCCGGTCAGTATTCTAAGATGGTATACTTAGTGGCAGAGGATCCGGGATACGAACCGGTGGAAGATATTTCCAAAGAGATCGCGCAGTATGTAGAAGCACAGAAGTGTCCGTATAAGATGATCGAGGATCGCGGTGAGGCGATCAAGGATGCGATTGAGACGGCAGAAGGTAAGACCCTTCTTCTGGTTACAGGTAAAGGAGCTGAGACCAGACAGAAGTATGGCTGTGAATATCTGGACTGTCCTTCAGATGTAGAGTATGTACAGCGTTATCTGGCCGAGTATGACAGCAGACATTAGAAAGTTACAAAAGATTAAGGATTTAATGCCGATGGCGTAAATCATAAATGTGGAATGAGCGAAAGGAGAACATGTATCATGAAGAAACTGGTAGCAGCGTTATTAGCTGGAGTGATGGTATTTTCACTTGCAGCCTGCGGAGAAGAAGAGGATTTTGACGCAAAAGGTTATGTGGAGGGTGTGCTGGACGCAACTTATCATGGAGAGTATAAGGCACACGCAGAGGATGTAGGAGAGAGCGAAGAGGATATTAAGAAAGAGCTGGAAGATAATAATATTCAGGTTGCCAAAGATGCTCTGGCTCAGTCCGGACTGACTGCAACAGACGATGAGATTGAGGCATATGTTGCTATGATTGAAGATGGATATAAGAAGATTACCTGGACAGTAAAAGACGCAGTCAAAGATGACAATGATAATTTTACTGTAGATGTAGAGATTACTCCTGTAGGTCTTCTGGATAATCTGCAGACAATCTTCACGAACAAGCTTCAGGAAGCAGTGGCAAATGGCGTAGATGAAAGTGGTTATATGGCAGTCTTTAATGAGTCTGTACAGGAAAGTATCAATCAGGCACAGACTTATGATCCACAGACAGTGACACTCAATGTTACTTATGAAGAGAATTCAGATGGTGATCATGTATACTCTATCAATGAGAGTGATATGGAGAAATTAGATTCTATTGCAACACATATGAACTAATGTAGATGTGAATACGGATAAAAGAGGCAGAGTAATCTGCCTCTTTTGTTACCATACAAGGCTTTCGGCATAAGATGATAGCAAGGAAGTTGTAGGATGTGTGGAAATGAGTATTCGCATAAAGGAATTGATTTCAGGAGTTGAATATCGAGTTATACAGGGAACAACAGAGACGGTTGTGATGGAGATTGTATATGATTCCAGAAAAACAAAGTCCGGCAGTATGTTTGTATGCATCAAAGGATATCAGGCAGATGGGCATGATTATATCGAAGAGGCTGCAAGGCGAGGCGCAGTTGCGATAGTTATACAGCAATCATATGATTGGAAAAAAGACCGGCTGCCAGAGCAGATTACAGTGATATCAGTCCCGGATACGCGTATTGTACTGGTAGAGATAGCAGCGGCATTTTATCGTTATCCTGCAAAAGAAATGCAGATTATAGGTGTGACCGGGACGAAAGGGAAGACGACCACTACCTATATGATACGGGAAGGCCTCAGACAGGCAGGACATAAAACGGGATTGATAGGGACGATCGAAGTTAATGCTGATGGCGCAGAGATAGGGAGAGTTCAGGCAGAGACTCATACCACGCCGGAATCGCTTGAACTTCAGCGGTATCTCCGGGTTATGGCAGATGCTGGATGTGATTCAGTGGTGATGGAAGTGTCATCACAGGCATTAAAGATGCATCGGGTAGATGGGATACATTTTAAGGCAGCGGTATTTACCAATCTGGGAGAGGATCATATTGGACCGGGAGAACATGCGGATATGCAGGAGTATCTGGAATGTAAGCGTAAATTGTTTTTGCAGACAGAGTTCGCAGCCGGCAACCAGAATGATGTGCTTCTGGAGGAAGTGTGGGCGCAGACTATTTGCAGAAAGGTCCGATATATGGTAAGAGCTGGGGAAGGTGATGACCAGAATACGCAGACGGCGGATTACGTTGCAGAGCAGATTGAGCATATTAATTTGCAGGAAGAACTTGGAATAACCTGTAATGTGAGTGGAAATGTGTCGGGAAGACTTACATTATCCATGCCGGGACAGTATAATATATCCAATGGGCTTGCTGCAATGGCAGTGTTGAAAGAAATGGGAGTGTCGGATGCAGTGATCTTTGAGACCTTGCGGACAGTGCAGGTTCCGGGACGGATGGAGCAGATAAAACTTCCGATATTGACAGGATATAGAATTCTGGTGGATTATGCTCATAATGCTATGAGTCTGAAGAATAGTCTGAAGACATTACGGAGTTATCAGCCGAAGAGAATTGTTGTCATCTTTGGATGTGGCGGCAACCGGTCAAAATCCAGAAGGATGGCGATGGGGGAGACGGCTGGGAGATATGCGGATCAGGTGATCGTGACGACGGATAATCCAAGATACGAAGATCCGGAAGCTATTATGAAAGAGATAGAAATTGGTTTGTTAAAAACAAATGTTTATTATACAATGATTGCAGACAGGAAAGAAGCCGTTTATTATGCAATCGAACATGCGCAGTCAGGAGATATGATCCTGATCGCGGGGAAAGGACATGAGAATTATCAGGAGATACGGGGCATCCGTTATCCGATGAATGATAAAGAGCTGGTGAGAGAATGTACGCAGATGTTATTGTAGATATTACACATGAAAAACTGGATAAAGTATTTCAGTATCGGATACCGGATACATTGAATGATCGTCTGTGTATTGGATCGGAAGTGATCGTGCCATTTGGAAAAAGTGATCGAAAGATTCGCGGATATGTAGTTGGATTTTCAGAGAAACCGGACTATGCGCCGGAGAAGATTAAGCCGATTCTTGAGATTGATGAAAAGGGCATGGCAATTGAATCCAGACTGGTACGTCTGGCAGCATGGATGAAGGAAGCTTATGGCGGTACTATGATCCAGGCATTAAAGACGGTACTTCCAATCAAGAAAAAGGAACAGGAGCGGACGAAACGTACCCTGCGTCTGTGTCTTACAGAGCAGGAAGGAAAAGAGAGACTTGAACGGTATCTGGAGAAGAATCAGAAGGCAAGAGCCAGAGTACTTGCAGCACTTTTAGACAGACCGGAAATGGATTACGGTCTGGCAGTGAAAAAGCTTCATGTGACCGCATCGGTAGTGCGTGCACTGGAAGATCAGGGTGTGTTGAAGGTGGAGTCTGAACGGGAGTACCGGAACCCAAAGATCAAGAAGCGGGAACAGAACGTGCCGATCCGGTATACGCCGGAACAGCAGCAGGCAATTGAACAATTTCAGAGGGAATATCTGGCCGGGGATTATGGCACTTACTTGATACATGGCGTGACCGGAAGCGGTAAGACGGAAGTATATATGGAAATGATCCGGACGGTGGCAGCAGAGGGGCGGCAGGCGATCGTACTCATACCGGAGATTGCACTGACCTGGCAGACGGTGATGCGCTTTTATCAGATATTTGGTGCCCGTGTGTCAGTGATGCATTCCCGGATGTCGGCGGGTGAGCGGTACGACCAGATGCAGCGGGCAGCAAATGGTGAGCTGGATGTGATGATCGGACCGAGATCTGCGCTTTTTACACCATTTCCGAATCTGGGATTGATCGTTATTGACGAGGAACATGAGAACAGTTATAAGAGTGAACAGGTACCGAGATATCATGCCAGAGAGACGGCGATCGCGAGAGCGGAGATGGAACATGCAAGTGTAGTACTGGGTTCGGCCACACCGTCTATGGAAAGCTATTATCGGTGCCAGACGCGGGAATATCGTCTGATAGAACTGAAGGAGCGAGTGGGAAACAGACCGCTTCCGACAGTACATACGACGGATATGCGGGAAGAACTGGCACATGGCAATCGGTCAATCTTCAGTGATCTGCTCCGGGAGAAGATCAGAGGCCGGCTGGAAAAGGGGCAGCAGACGATGTTGTTCATCAACCGGAGAGGCTATGCGGGATTTGTATCCTGTCGTTCCTGTGGATATGTGGTGAAATGTCCACATTGTGATGTGTCATTGTCAGCACATCGGAATGGCAAGCTGATCTGCCATTATTGCGGTTATGAAGAACCGATGATAAAAGTATGCCCATCCTGTGGATCTCGTCATGTGGGTGGATTCAAGGCAGGAACTCAGCAGATCGAGGATCTGGTGAAACGGGAATTTCCGGAAGCCAGAGTCCTGCGAATGGATATGGATACGACGAAGAATAAAGATGGTCATGAAAGAATATTATCTGCATTTGCGGATGGCGAAGCAGATATTCTGGTTGGTACGCAGATGATCGTGAAGGGACATGATTTTCCGGCAGTGACGCTGGTGGGAGTGTTGGCAGCAGATATGTCGTTATATTCTTCAGATTACAGATCCGGGGAGCGTACATTTCAGCTGCTTGTGCAGGCAGCAGGTCGTGCGGGAAGAGGAAGTGCGCCGGGTGAAGTGGTGATCCAGACTTATGATCCGGAGCACTATAGCATTAAAACAGCGGCAAAGCAGGATTATCAGGCGTTTTATCGGGAAGAACTGGAATTTCGCGACCGGATGGGATATCCACCGGTGGAGAATATGCTGGCAGTGCTTATGATGGGAGAAGAGGAGAACCTTCTGAATACAGCGGCAGAATATCTGAAGGCTTATGCTGAGCGGATCGGTGGCAATTATCTGGAAGTAATCGGTCCGGCAGTACCGTATATCGGTAAGGTCAGCGACATTTACCGAAAGATTCTCTATCTAAAATGTCCGAAATATGGTATGCTGATAAGAGTGAAAAATCAGCTGGAACGTTATATTAAGGTTAATTCCGGGTTTCAGACACTGAGAATTCAGTTTGATTTTAATCCGATGAATATATTTTAAGTGGTTCGGTTCTGGTGACCGGATCTGTGAAAGGAGAACAATAAATGGCACTGAGAGAAATACGCGTGATGGGAGACGAGGTTCTGAATAAGACCTGTAAGGAAGTGACTAAGATGACACTTCGCACCAAGTTATTGATCCACGACATGCTGGATACAATGTACGATGCAGGAGGAGTTGGACTGGCAGCACCACAGGTTGGCGTGCTGCGCCGGATCGTAGTCATCGATGTGGGCGAAGGTCCGATCGTTATGATCAATCCGGTGATCCTTGAGACAGCAGGAAGCCAGACCGGTGATGAGGGATGTTTAAGTCTTCCCGGAAAAGCGGGTCAGGTAACACGCCCGAATTATGTAAAAGCAAGAGCTTTTGATGAGAATCTGGAAGAATATGAGATTGAAGGGGAAGGTCTGCTGGCACGGGCCATCTGTCATGAACTGGATCATCTTGATGGTCATATGTATGTGGAAAAAGTGGAAGGTGAGATCCACGATGTACAGTATGCGGATCCGGAAGATGAGGAAGACTGGGAAGAAATCGACGAAGAAGCATAGTTATGTCAGTGGGAATTAAAAGCTCCCGCTGACAGGTCGCAAAGCGGTTGCGTTCATGCGCAAGCAGTGAAAGCGGATTGCGAATGTCTGCTTTACATACAGGAACCGGAAAACCTGTGAATGACAGGAACAGGAGGATAGAATATGCGAGTGATTTTTATGGGAACCCCGGATTTTTCCGTGGGAACATTACAGGCACTGATCGATGCGGGACATGAAGTGGTACTGGCGGTGACACAGCCGGACAAGCCGAAGGGCAGAGGTAAGTCCATGCAGTTTCCACCGGTGAAAGAAGCGGCACTGGAGCACGGCATTGAAGTATATCAGCCACGCCGTGTCCGGGAACCGGAGTGCGTGGAATATCTGCGGTCATTTGATGCAGATATCATCGTGGTAGTGGCATTTGGTCAGATTCTGCCGAAAGAGATTCTGGAAATGCCAAAATATGGATGTGTGAACGTGCACGCTTCCCTGCTGCCGAAATACCGTGGTGCTGCGCCGATCCAATGGGCAGTTATCAACGGTGAGAAAGTGTCCGGTGTCACAACCATGCGGATGGATGAGGGACTGGATACCGGTGACATGATCCTGAAAGAAGAAGTTGTGCTGGATGAAAAAGAAACCGGCGGAAGTCTGTTTGACCGACTGAGCGGAGTTGGTGCAAAGCTTTGTGTCCGCACGCTGGAAGCTATTGAGGATGGTACCGCGATTTATACAAAGCAGGATCATGCAGCGGCTACAAAGACAACATTGATCAAAAAGCAGTTTGGTATCATCGACTGGAACAAACCGGCAGCAGAGATTGAATGTCTGATCCGCGGTTTAAATCCATGGCCGAGTGCATATACTTATCTTAATGGCAAGACATTGAAAATCTGGGCGGCAGCAGTAAAGGATGAGACATCCGATAAAGAACCGGGTGAACTGACAGAAGTGACGAAACACAGCGTGGGTGTGCAGACCGGCGATGGTATTCTGATGCTGGAGGAAGTACAACTGGAAGGCAAGAAGCGGATGAGTGCGGATGCGTTCTTGCGCGGTAATGCCTTGAGTGAAGGAATGAAACTGGGAGAATAGTATCTCCTGAAATAAGTAACAGAAGCTGCGTTGTGTACAGTCAGAGGCGTGAGTTGTAACATTCAGGTCAAAAAATTGTGCGGAACACAGTAGAAAGAAGTGAATGATATGCCTTATGGATATTATGGTTTTTACTGGATGGACTATACGTATATATTTGTGATTATCGGAGCTGTGATATGCCTGATCGCATCTGCCGGAATGAACAGCACCTTCAGCCGCTATCAGCGTGTGCGCAGCATGTCGGGAATGACCGGTGCTATGGCAGCAGAGCGGATTCTGCGGGATGCAGGTATTCATGATGTACAGGTACAGCATATTCAGGGAAATCTGACGGATCATTACAATCCAATGAATAAGACGTTAAGTCTGTCAGACAGTGTATATAATTCCACGTCGGTGGCTGCGGTAGGTGTTGCTGCCCATGAATGCGGGCATGCGATCCAGCATGCAAAAGGCTATGTGCCGCTGCGTGTCCGTGGCGCTTTTGTACCAATCGCAAATATTGGTTCCAACCTGGCATGGCCATTGATCATCATTGGTCTGATCTTCCGGGGGTCGATGAGCAGTGTGCTGATCCAGGCGGGAATTATCATGTTTTCCCTGGCGGTACTGTTTCAGCTGATCACGCTGCCGGTGGAATTCAACGCTTCCCACCGGGCAATGCAGGAACTGGAGCATACAGGGATCCTGGGAAGTGCCGAACTGAAAGATACGAGAAAAGTTCTGACAGCGGCTGCCATGACTTATGTGGCAAGTGCCGCATCCATGATCCTGCAGCTTCTGCGGTTGATCATTTTATTCGGAGGAAGAAGCAGGGATGATAACTAACAGTAGAAGTGACAATGTAAATACGAGAAATCTGGTGGTGGATATCCTGCTGGCTGTTACCAGGGACGGAGCGTTTTCCCATATCGCCATTCGGGATGTGCTGGACAAATACCGGTATCTGCCGAAACAGGATCGTGCATTTATCACACGTTTGTCCCAGGGGACGATCGAACGGATGATTGAGCTGGATGCCATTATTAACCAGTTTTCTAAAACAAAAGTAAAAAAGATGAAGCCGGTGATCGCAGCAATTTTGCGCAGCGGAGTCTATCAGTTGAAATATATGGATTCTGTGCCGGATTCCGCAGCCTGCAACGAAGCCGTAAAGCTGACAGTAAAACGCGGGTTTGGCGGACTGAAGGGATTTGTAAACGGTGTGATGCGGACGATTGCGCGAAACATGGACCAGATTCGTTATCCGGATGCGGAAAAAGAACCGGTGCGGTATCTGTCTGTCAAATATTCTATACCGGAATGGCTGGTGCAACGTTTTACAGAGCAGTACGGAGCAGAAGCCTGTGAGCGGAGCCTGGCAGCTTATCTCATGCCGCATCCGACCTCAGTGCAGGTGGATACAGATCGGAGTTCCGTGGAAGAAATCATTGCTTCCCTGGAACAACAGGGAATTACAGTGAGACGGAATGAACAGGTGGAAAGAGCCCTGTTTTTATCCGGATATGAAGCATTGGATGAAATCGAAGAATTTGAAAACGGTCTGTTGTATGTACAGGATACCGCGTCTATGCTGGCAGTGGAACTGGCAGCACCAAAGCAGGGAGACCATGTGATCGATGTCTGTGCGGCACCGGGCGGAAAGAGTGTTTATGCGG
>OLNL01002845.1_pt1 | contig 12465 bp, 9 predicted proteins | sample 1672181 | NCBI WGS metagenome assembly OLNL01 (sample SAMEA3136656, study PRJEB25190) | human gut metagenome | biome: human gut; feature: human-associated habitat; material: faeces | place: Austria | collected 2013
AAGCTGGCTATGACGAACGAAACGACGAATACCGCCCGCAAGGGCTTCATGGCCCTGGCCGTTGCCGTGGCGGTGGTGGCCCTGGCCGTGGTGCTGGGCACGGCCGTGGGCTGCGCGCCGAAGCAGGCAGGCGAAGGCGAAGGCTCCGCAAAGGCCCCGAAGGAAGACCCCATGGCCACCCAACAGGTGGATTGGACCATGGACATCGACTGCAAGACCTGCCATACGACCGAGACCGAGACCTTGGCCGACGCGCAGTGCCCGCAGGCGTCCGAGCATGGCGACCTGGCCTGCAACCAGTGCCATACCCTGGAGACGCCGCTCAAGGAGGCGCACGAGGGCGTGACCTACGCCGACAAGCCCGCCTCGAAGGCCACCGTGGTGACGGTGGACGCGCTCACCTGCCAGGACCCGGCGTGCCACGGCACGATGGCCGACATGGCGGTGAAGACCGCCGACAACACGGAGTTCAAGGACGAGAAAGGCAAGGTCCAGAACCCGCACGAGTACCCGAGCAACGAGCAGCACGACGCGAATGCGCCCACCTGCACCGATTGCCACAAGATTCACAGCAAGAACCTGCAGAAGGACGCTATGATGTGGTGCGCCCAGTGCCATCACAAGGGCGTGTTCCAATGCGGGACCTGCCACGAGCTGCGCGAGCGCGAAGTGGCGTAGAGCTTTCAGCTCTGCCTTCCCCCGGGCCGCGCTACCCCGCGGCTCCGGTGAAGCGGCCGTGCCCTCTGCGGCCTTGAGGCGGTTGCAACCCTGCGGCCGCCTCCGGCTGGCTGCCTTGCGGCGGCGAGCCTCATAAGAAGACCCGGCAACCCTCCCTCCCCGCCGGGTCTTCTTCCTTTTCCGTGCCCCCTGCAGCGCCCGGCTGAGCGGCGACGCGCATCCGTGCTATCATGCATTCGACCAACGACGAGGAAAGATGGTTATGGACGCTGCGAAAATCGAAGCTGGGGTGCGGCTCATCTTGGAAGGGGTGGGCGAGGACCCCGAACGCGAGGGCCTGCGCGAGACGCCGGCGCGCGTGGCGCGCATGTACGAAGAGGTGTTCGCGGGGCTCGATCAGGACCCGGCGGAGCACTTCGCCACCACGTTCGACGAGCACCACGAGGAAATGGTGCTGGTGCGCGACATCCCGTTCTACTCCATGTGCGAGCACCACCTGGTGCCGTTCTTCGGCAGGGCGCACGTGGCCTACATCCCGGCGGCCGACGGGCGCATCTGCGGCCTGTCGAAGCTCGCGCGCCTCGTGGACGTGTTCGCGAAGCGGCCGCAGGTGCAGGAGCGTCTGACGTCGCAGATCGCCGACACGCTCATCGAGCAGCTGCATCCCCAGGGGGTCATCGTGGTGCTGGAGGCCGAGCACCTGTGCATGAGCATGCGCGGTGTGAAGAAGGCCGGCGCGAAAACGACGACGAGCGCGGTCCGAGGTGCGTTCGAGCGCAGCCAGGCCACCCGCGCGGAGGCCCTGTCGCTCATCTTCGCGCGGCGGGACTAGGGTCGAAGCCGCAGTTGGCTGCGCGGCCAAACGGCCGGGTCGCCGAAATGTTTCACGTGAAACATTCGTTCGTTACCAGGCGCGAGGCCAATTCGCGCCACGAGGAAAGGAACCAACCTATGAAGTGCGTCATCTCCGTTCTGGGCAAGGACCGCAGCGGCATCGTGGCCGCCATTGCCACCGCGCTGGCCGACTGCGGCGCGAACATCGACGACATCAGCCAGACCATCTTGGACGACATCTTCTCCATGACGATGCTCACCACCCTCGACACCGAGAAGGCGGACTTCAACACCGTGCAGGAACGCCTCGCCAAGATCAGCGACGACCTGGGCATGCAGATCATCATCCAACGCGAGGACGTTTTCCAGTACATGTACAAGATCTAGGGGAAAGCCGTTCAGCACGACGTCTGCCACCGGCTGCAGGCGTCGTGCCCCCTCCCTGCCCGTCAAACCGGAGAGACAATGCGAACGCTCGGCGGGTACCGGCCTCTCGACTCCGCTTTCGAGCGAATCGCAACCCCCGCGCCTCTCCTTAACGAGCAGCAGGCGGGTATGCTCTCGACTTCTTCCTATTCCGGATACCCTCTTATCAAGTAAAACGCCCGAATTCCCTTTCCGCCACGATGCGCTACGAATCGAGGCGTCTCCTTCCGATGCCAAATATGGCGAAAATTTCGACCTAGGGCAGAGATTTGGCGCTGATCGATTCGGTGTCGCAAAGATGATGGGCAACGGCCGTGCTGTCTGCACCCGCGGCGCATCATACCCCAGATATTAGTCGAGTTTCGAGGATAAAAATCCCCCAAATTTCATAGGCATGCTGGTATGCGCCCTGTGCGCGAACGCCCTAGTATTCCAGCCACAGCGCGCTGGAACATGGTGAATCGCCTTGGCGATAACCAGTACTGAATCTTTATCGGAAAGGGAGAGACGGAGGTTCGTAATGGCACATTCCGACGAATGGAAGCATGTCAACGAAGATGGGACCACAACGGTTCGAAGCTGCACGTGGTCGCCCCCGGGCGAGCATCCCATCGGGTGGGGCGTGGAGTACACGGTGGATGCAGAAGGCAACCTGTTGAAGGTCGAAGGAGACGAGTCCCATCCTATTTACGGCGGTCGATTGAATTGCAAGATGCTCGACCTGGTGGAATACGTGAATCATCCCGACCGCCTTCTCAACCCCATGAAGCGTGCCCATGAAGACCGGGGGAAAGACAAGTGGGAACGTATCACGTGGGACGAGGCATGGGATATCATTGTGACGAACGTCACCGAGATCAAGGAAAAATGGGGTGCGCGCTCCATCGTCGTACACGGCGGCACCGGTCGCGAGGCGGTTATGTACAGCTACCCGCTCTGCTTTGCCGCCTTGCAGAGCCCGAACTACTGCAACTCGATTTCCGGCTGGGCGTGTTACGGACCTCGCTGCACGGTTGCGGATTTCATCCTCGGTGCAGGGTATTCCGAGATTGACTACGCGGGCTTTTTCCCGGATCGCTTCGACAACCCCGAGTACGTGCAAGCCGAGTATGTGATCTGCTGGGGCAAGGCGCCGCTTGCTTCGGATCCCGATGGGCTTCACGGACATGCCCTCATCGACATGATGAAGCGGGGAACCAAGATCATCTGCATCGACCCCCGTATTACCTGGCTTGGGTGCCGCGAGGGCAACTGGACCATCCAGCTGAAGCCCGGCACCGATGCCTGCTTGGCCCTCGGCCTGCTCAACGTCATCATCTCGGAGGAGCTTTACGACCACGACTTCGTGGAGAACTGGTGCTTCGGTTTCGACGAGCTCAAAGAGCGCGCTGCGGAATATCCGGTGGAATACGTTTCCGAAGTCACCTGGGTCCCCGAAGAGCAGATTGTCGAGCTCGGCCGCTACATCGGCACGCACCATCCTGGAAGCATCGCCTGGGGTCTTGCGGTCGACCAGCAGACGAACGGCATCCAGGCGGCGCAGGCCATCCTGTCCATTGCGGCCATTACCGGCAACCTGGACGTTCCAGGTGGTGTGACCGTGGGAGCGCCGAACTCGTTCTTGGGCAAGTGGCGCATGGACGCCCGTCAGGAAGTCGATCCGGACGATTGGGCGCAGCGCTTGGGCGCCGAGGAGTACCCTGCGCTCGCCTATGCGCATGCGACGACGCATCCTGATCTGACTTGCGAGGTGTTCGAGACAGGAGAGCCGTACGAGATTCACATGAGCTGGTTCAACTCCACGAACCTCATCTCTCCCTCGAACAGCGTGCAGCCGAAGCGTTGGTACGAGGCGTTGAAGCGTACCGACTTCGCCGTGGCAACCGACTGCTTCATGAACCCGACCATCATGGCCTATGCCGACATCGTGCTGCCCTTGGCCACTACGAACGAGCATGACGGAATCGTCATCCCCCACTTCGGCCGAAACTCCATTTTCTTGGGGGCTATGAACAAGGCCAGCCAGCGCGGCGAGTGCAAGTCCGACCTGGAAATCTTGCTCGAGCTGGGCAAGCGACTCAACCCGAAGGCATGGCCGTACAAGGACCCGGTCGATTTCTTCGACCAGCAGCTGGAGGAATCCTACGGCTTCAAATTCGAGGACCTGCGCAAGATGGGCTGCTATCAGCCGGGTTATACGTACAAGAAGTATGAGAAGGCCCTGCTGCGCCCCGATGGCGAACCGGGATTCAATACCGTCACCGGCAAGGTCGAACTGTACTCCACGGTGTACGAGGCGTGGGGAGAGGATCCGCTGCCGTATTACGAGGAGCCGAAATGGTCCCAGGTAAGCCATCCCGAGCTCAAGACGCAGTTCCCGCTTATCATGACCACCGGCGCGCGCGATTACGCCTCGTTCCATTCAGAGCATCGCGGGCTTCCCACTATGCGCGAGGTTACCCCGTGGCCTGTCATCGAGATCCATCCCGAGACGGCCGAAGCCCATGGCATCCTCGAGGGCGACTGGGTCGAGGTGTACAACCAGTTCGGCTCCGCTCGCGAAAAAGCCCATATCACCGACGTCGTCGAGCCGCGTGTGGTCCATGCGCGCCACGGCTGGTGGTATCCCGAGCAGAATGCCGAGGAACCGAACCTGTATGGGGTGTGGAAATCGAACATCAACAGCCTGATCCCCCTCAAGTGCGTGGGCAAGCTGGGCTTCTGTGCTCCCTACAAGGGCGTCATGTGCAACATCCGTCGCGTGGAAGGACTCGACGGGGATATTCCCGAAAGCGTTGCGGCGTTCGACCGCATCGGCGACACGGCCCTCGGTAACGAGAATTAGGGAGGAAGGTGATAGCTATGTCCAAGGATTTTGCTCTGCTCATCGATTACAAGTATTGCTCGGGCTGCCATGCCTGCGAGATAGCCTGTAAGAACGAACTAGGCCTCGGCCTCGGGCAACATGGCATCAAACTGCTTGAGATGGCGCCTCAGAAGTTCGGCGAGGGCCAGGTCGACGCATGGGACTGGAACTATATCGCCGTTCCCACCGGGCTGTGCAACCGCTGCGAGACCCGCGTTGCCAAGGGGGAGAAGCCGGCTTGCGTGAAGCATTGCCAGGCGTTCTGCCTCGAGTCGGGAACCCTTGAGGAGATGAAGGGGCGTGCCGCCGAGCTCGACCACAAGGTGGCGGTGTTCCTTCCCTGAGATCGGAGTTATGCATTACGGCTTGGGCTGGCATGTGCACGCGGCGTGCTAGCCCGAGTAATCCATTAATGGCTGCCGGTAAGGAGGATTCATGACTATCGACGAGTTGCTCGAGCTTTCAGATGCCGAGCAGAAGGAATTTTTGAACGCATGCCTTTCCGAAGGGAAGACCCCGGAGGAGATTTACGAGGCGCTTGGTTCCGACAAGCGCGAGATGGCGCTTTTGGGCTACTTCTACGTTAAGGGCGAGTTCATGATAAAGCCCACCCGTGGATACGCCAGGACGAAACCGACCGACTTGGGTTAGCTGCTCGACGGATAGAGGGGCTGGTGCGATCGCGCCGCCCCATAGGAGGTTGCCATGTGCTTTAGGCCAAGCGATGCTTCTGCAACTGGACCCGCCGCATGCCCGAGCTGCGGGAAGAAGCTGCAGCCGATAGGGGGCGTCCCTTTGAAGAAGTGCCCTTTTTGTCACATTGACCTAACGGGTCCTGACGTGGAGGCGCCCGGTGCGCCCCGCAGCCCGGCAAGCCCTCCTGCGCCCAAGGCGCCAGGGGCGCCCAAAGCGGGTTAGCGCCGAGAGGGGCAAGGACCATGTGCGGGTACGATTGCACGGGATGCGGTGCCTGCTACGACAAGGAGAAGAGCCTTGGCAAGCATGCGCGCGTCATCCCGCGGGGCCGCTGTGCCGCTTGCGGCAAGCAGAACGCGCCCAGTGCGTCCGTGTGCACCGGTTGCGGTTCGAAACTTGATCCGTATCGGACGCAGCGGTCCCAACGCCCGTTGTCGTGAACAATGCATTGGGTTTTTCGAAATACACAAGCATCAAGAAAGGGGGATTGATGGAAACTGCAATTGACCAGCGGGGTAAGGCCTCGGAGAAGGAACCGGTTCCCAAAGGCGCATGGCTGGTGCTGTTCGGCGTTTGGCTCGTTACCTGTGCGGCGCCGATGAACATGTTCAAGCCTACGACGATTTCTCCCGAGATCATGGCTGCGCTGAGCATACCGCCCACCTCGTATGGGTGGATCATGTCCGTGTTCTCCATCATGGGACTGATATTGGCGATGCCCGCGAGCGGTATCGTCTACCGACTGGGTATCAAGAAAACGTTTCTGGTATCTATCGGCAGTATGACTCTGGGCACGCTTTTAGGCGCCCTTGCAAACGACTACATCCTGCTGTTGGTGTCGCGTGTCATCGAGGGCACGGGCATGGGCTTCATGGCGGTAGCGACGCCTACCGCCATATCCCTCTGGTTCCCACCAAGTCGCCGGGCATTGCCGCTCGGAATCTACCAAACATGGCTTCCGGTCGGGTCGTTGCTCACGATGAATCTGGCTCCGATTCTCACGGCTTCGTTCGGTTGGCATGCCATCTGGTGGTTCTGCCTCGGTTTCTGCATTTGCGCCTGTGTGGTGTTCCTGGCTACGTGGAAAGAGCCTCCCGCGGGAGCATTCGCGGAAGAGGCCGCTCCTGCCGGCGAATCGGGCAAGCTGCCTCTTTCCCAGGTACTGCGAAACCCGTCCGTCTGGGTTCTGTGCCTCGTGTTCCTGGTGTTCGCCTTCACCTGTGCGGGAACCACGCCATCGTTCTGGCCGCTCTACATGCGCACTGAAGTGGGGCTCGATCCTTCTACGGCCGCGTTCATCGCGAGCCTGTGTACCATCCTCGGCCTTGCCGGTGCGCCTTTGGGCGGCTGGCTGGCAGATAGGATCGGGCGTTTGAAAGTGGTCATGATGATCGGCTGGGCGGCTGTGGTGTTCTACTTCTGCTTTGCCTTCAGCGCAACGAGTATCCCGTTCCTCTTCGTGTTGGCGGTTGTCAACGGCTTGCTGCAGGGATGGATACCGGTTGCGACAACGGCAAGCGTGCTCAAGGTTGTCGGTGACAAGTCGCTCGTTCCCTTCAGCATGGGGCTTTTGAACGTGTTCAGAAATGGGGGCAACATACTGGGAGGCATGGCGCTGGCTTATGTGATCGATCCGTTCGGTTGGGCGATGGGCTCGTGGATGCTCTGCCTGCCGCCGATCTTCGTCGCGATCGTGCTCGTGATGGTCGTTACGAGGAAAGTGCTCAAATAGGGGTATGCTCTTTCCGCCGGGGGCTTCCTGCTCCCGGCGGTGCTCCGACTTCTCTTGAATGATGATAGCGGGGGATATCATGTTGAAGAATTCATCGGTTAGGGCAAGGGCGCTGTGTTGTATTGCCGCCGTCCTTGTCGTGGTGGTTTTCGCGTTTCTTCCTTCTGATGGGGAGCTTTCGTTCTCGGCGAAAATGAGCTTGGGGCTTCTGCTTGCCGGCGTGGTGCTTTGGGTTGGGGAACCGGTGCCTTTTGCCATCTCCGGGCTTGCCATAATGATAGGCATTCCGGTATTTGGCATTCTGCCCTGGCAGCCGGGTGACGGGCCCACGGTTTGGGTTGAGTTTATAAGCAGCGTGATCTTCTTCATCCTCGCCTCCTTCGGCTTGTCGGCGGCGCTCTTGAAAACGAAGGTGCCGATGAAGATCGTCTATGCCCTTCTCAAGCTCTCAAAGGGCAGGACGGAGGGCGTCCTGCTCGCCTTCATGGCATCGACGGCCTGCGTTTCGCTTTTCGTTTCCGATATTCCCTGCTGTGCGCTTTTCGCCGGTATCGCCATGAGCACGATTTTGACATTCGAGGAAGCCGAGCCGGGCACGTCTAAGCTCGGCCGAGCCTTGATGATTGCCATTCCCTACGCTGCTGCGATTGGCGGTCAAGCCTTCCCGTCGGGGAGCAGCATGAACATCATGGCCATCGGTCTGCTGGAATCGTTGACAGGTGTTCATATCTCCTTCCTGCAATGGGCGGCCATCTGCGCACCGATTGCGGTGATTCTGCTAGGCGCTGCCTGGCTCTCGATCTGCCTGGTGCACAAACCAGAGGCGATATCGCAGAAGACCATCGATCGCGTTGCCGAGATAGCGACGAGTGAAGAGAGGCTTGATTCGCTGGACCGTAAGGTTCTCTTCGTCATCGGCATCACCTTTGCCCTGTGGATATCCAGCAACTGGACGGGATGGGATGCCACCGGTATAGCCGTGTTCGGGTTGGTGCTGCTGTTCCTGCCTGGTATCGACGTGCTCGATATCGATGAGTATGTTGCCAGCGTTTCATGGAACATGCTTATCTTGGTGGGATCCGTGCAGGCTTTGGCTGGCGGAATGAAGGAACAGGGAGCTGCCAGCTGGTTGCTCGGCTCGACCGTTGGAAAGATCGGCCTGGGGGCGGCTCCGCTCGTTTGCGCATCGTCTGTCATGATCCCCCTCATGCGCCTGTTCATTCCCGTCGGTCCCGCGCTTATAGCTATCGCGCTTCCTCCGCTTTGCCTGCTGGGGGCCGAAGCGGGCATTTCACCGGTGTTCTTCACGATTGTCTGCGCGATAAGCGCCAGCACCTCGCTCATGAACGGCCTCGACAGCATCAGCATGATCGCTTACCGCTATGATTACTGGAACCTGGTCGACTATCTTAAGTCCGGCTTGCTGCCGACGGCGGTGCTCATGGCTTGTCATGCGCTCATGCTCCTGCCCCTTATCCACGCCGTGGGTCTTTAAGCTCCTGAGTTTTGCCGCTTCCTTTAGCCGGGAGAATTGCCGTCGATGGGGAAGCCGTCGACGACATCCATGAGCTCTTGCTGGGTATGCACGTTGAGCTTCGCGTAAATGTTGCGCATGTGGGTGCGAACGGTTCCTTCGGCAATGGAGAGCGCCTCTTGGATATACATGGCGTTGCGCCCCTTGGCAAGAAGGAACAGTATCTGGGACTCCCGCTGCGAAAGCAGGTAGAAGTCGGCCGTATGCTGGCAGCGCTGCTTGAAGGTTCCGCCTCCCGAGTTCGACTTGCGCGCTTCTCCGTCATTCCCATCGTCGGCGAAGTCGGCAACGACGATTCTCCTCATCTGCTTTTCGCTCACGATGCAGAGGATGCCGCACGCAAGCACGACCGGACTGCAGAGAAGGAGGGCGGCTGGGGGAACGAGCGGTGCGCATGCGGCAATGCACAGGGCGGAGACGGCGATGCCGATGGCGAACGTTCCCATGAACGACCCGTAGGACAAGGGGGCTGAAATGCGAAACCTCATGATGAGGCTTGCGGGATAGAGCCAGAGAATCGAACCGAGCAAAAGGAGGATGACAAGGGCCGACGCATGCAGCTCGTCGACGTTTCCCGCGACGGCGATGGCGCACGAGAAGAGCATGAGCGCGAGGACGATGAAAAGAGACTCTTTCAGAACGTTCTTCGATTCCACGACGCGTGAGGCCCTGAAGCAGATGAACATGAAAATGAACGAGGAGCCAATCGCGAAGAGCAGCTCCCACGCAAGGCGGCTGGCGGGTGCTCCGAGGAAGATCGCGCTGCACTCGTATGCCAGCAATCCGCAGGTTATGCCGAAAAGAGAAGCGCTTCTTCCGATAAGGAGCAGAAACCGCGCCTTGCTGATATGGAGGTTGTCGAACGTCTCAACCCAACGCGTTCCCTCCTTGGGCTCGACCTTGCCGTCGGCCGAGACGATGAACTCCTGGGGCTTCAAATAGCTGATGTTGTCATGCTGGGCCTTGTAAATGAACATGATCGCCCCGAAGGGGGCGAGGGCGAGCAAGACGGTCTTGACGGTTGTGTCCGCGTAGTACACCAGCACCAAGAGAACCACCAGCGCCGAGGCGAACGACAGCAAGGTGATAAGCGAGAGCCGGTTGGGCTCCCTTCTTCGGGAAGCATCTCCCAGCAATATGGTCTCGAAGGAGAGGAAGAACGCGGCCAACAGCGCACCCACAACGGAGAGCACCAAGGTAGCGGCCGAGCATTCAGCCGGGAGCCCGCTTAGGATAAGCGACCCGAGGAGGCCGCAGGTTGCAACGATGAGATGAAACACACGGTAGCGCATCTTCCTTGTAAGCTTGTCTCGAAAAATGCTGATAAACAAGCTCATGGCTATATAAGAAACGGCAAACGTTGCGGCGAACGCGATGTAATTGAGCGAGGGTTTTTCCAGCAGATTGAGATTGATCCCAAGAATGGCTAGACCGATCCAAATGGCATGCACGAAGATGCCGCAGTAGAGAGGGGCCTCAAGGTTCACTACTTCTCCAAGCGACGCAAGAGAGCGTTGGTCGCTGCCACCCCTGTTCGGCATACCGTGTGCCAGCCTTCCTTTTGCCTCGATCGCCTAAAGGGGATTATACCGATATAGCCGAATTATCGGAAGCGCGGCGCGCTGTTTCCGCAACCAGGTTTCCTGTTTGCTTCGGAGGTTTTTACCCGTTGCCGGTTCGTGGGGAATAGGACGCATCGTTTTCCGTATACTGGAACCTATGACATCAGGGAACGACAAGATCGAGCGCGACGGGCTGGGGCCGGCTTGCCTTTCGGGCGATCCGGCTTGCTCTCCTACGGAGCGCATCTTGGAGCCGGAGGTGCGGCACCACCATCGGCGCAGGCGCAGGCTCTTGGAGTTCACGCACTCGTCCACCCGGGCGACCATGCTCATGCTCGCGGCGGCCGTGGCGGCGCTCGTCATCGAGAACACGCCGGTGCTGCCGTACTTCGCGGAGTTCTGGCACACGTTCGAGCTGGGATTCTCGCTGGGATCGTTTGCGCCGCACCTCACGTTCGAGCACTTCATCAACGACTTCCTCATGGCCATCTTCTTCCTATTGGTGGGCCTGGAGATAAAGTTCGAGCTCACGGCGGGCGAGCTGCGCAACCCGCGCAAGGCCCTGCTGCCCATCTTGGGCGCGGCCGGCGGGGCCGTGGTGCCGGCCATCGTATACCTGGCGGTGAACACGGGAAGCGGCTTCGAGCAGGGCTGGGGCGTTCCCATGGCGAACGACATCGCGTTCTGCCTGGGCATCTTGGCGCTGCTGGGCAGCCGCATACCGGCGGGGCTGCGCTCGTTCCTGTCCACGCTCACCATCGCCGACGACATGATAGCCATCCTGGTGATCGCGGTGTTCTACACGGCCGACCTCGATATCGCCTGGCTGGCAGGCGGCTTGGCGCTGTTCGTCGGTGCGCTGGTCGTCAACCGGCTGCACGTGTACGCCCTGTGGCCGTACGTGCTCATCGGCCTGGCCATGTGGGTGTGCTTCCTGCTGTCGGGCGTGCACGCCACCATCGCGGGCGTGCTGCTGGCGCTGGCGATTCCCGCGCAGTCGCAGGTGAAGCTGGAGCGGGCGCCGGGCTGGTTCGCCGCGCGGGCGCGCAAGGCCGATGAGCGCTATGACCCCGGCGAGCCCGATATCGTGCAGAAGGAGTACCTGGCCGAGCTCGACGAGATCGGCCGCGTGTCGCGCATGGCCATTCCGCCCATCACGCGCCTTGACTACCGCCTGCACATCCCCGTGTACTTCTTCATCCTGCCGCTGTTCGCATTCTCGAACGCCAGCGTGGTCCTCGTGGGCATGGACCCGCTCGCCGTCATCGCGAACCCTGTGACCATCGGCGTGTTCTGCGGCCTCTTGCTCGGCAAGCCGCTCGGCATCTTCCTGGCCACATGGCTCACGGTCAAGTCGCGCCTGAGCGACTTGCCCGCCGGTGTGAACTGGGGCCACATCGCGGGCGTGTCCGTGCTGGGCGGCGTGGGCTTCACCATGGCCATCTTCGTGACGAACCTGGCTTTCGTCGACGCGAGCACCATCGCCATGGCGAAGGCGGCCATCCTGGCGGCCTCCCTCGTGGCCGGCATAGCCGGCTTCCTCGTGCTGCGCCACGTGACCGATGCGGAGGACGAGGGGGAAATGGCCGAAGACGACGCGCGCCCTTCCCAGCTCGAGCGCGCGTAGCAGCGAACGAGGCCCCTCCGGCGAACCGAAGGGGCCTCGTCAGGCGCAGCCGGCTATCGGCCCTTACGCCTCGTACACCACCTTGCCGCCGAGGACGGTCGTCGTGACCTTGGCGTCGCGGATGTCCGTGGGGTCGCTCGAAGCGAAGCAGTCGCGATCGAGGATGGCGAAGTCGGCCAAATTGCCCACCTCGACCGAGCCCATCTTGTCGTCGTCATGGCTGAAGAACGCGGAGTTCTTCGTCCACATGATGAGGGCCTGGATGGGCGTGACCTTCGACTCGTCGCCCTTGGAGAGCGTCTTGCCCGTGGTCTCGTCCAGGCGCGTGACGGCGTAGTACATGCCAAGCATCGGGTCGCAGGAGACAACCGGCGAGTCGGAGCTGCCGCCGGCGATGATGCCGTTCTTGAACATGAGCCCCGGCGACTGGAAGCGCTCGACCTGCTCGGGCCAGAACAGCGGCTCCTCGCCCATCTGGGACACGAGCGTGGGCTGCAGGCACACGCCCAC
>OLNL01002850.1_pt1 | contig 12451 bp, 8 predicted proteins | sample 1672181 | NCBI WGS metagenome assembly OLNL01 (sample SAMEA3136656, study PRJEB25190) | human gut metagenome | biome: human gut; feature: human-associated habitat; material: faeces | place: Austria | collected 2013
GCGGGCGGGGCGCCGGCGGCAACCGGCACGGCCGGCGAGCCAGGCGCGTAAGCATACGGCGGCGCGGCCGGGCCGTCCCCGCGCACCTTCTTCACGAACAGCCCCTTGATCCAGCGGGCGAACGAGTGGGTGAGCTGCACGAGCCCCTTGCTGGCGGCGAGGACGCCGAACAGGGCGAACAGCCCCAACCCCGCGGCGGCCATTCCGCAACCCAGAAGCCAGGCGGCCGTGAGCGGGTAGCCGGTGGCAAGGCACCACACCAGGCCCACGATCCCGATGGGGCCGCACAAAAGCAGCGTGGCGACGGTCGCCCACAGCGCCACGATGACCATCCAGATGGACAGGTGCACCATCAAGGCTGCCACGATCAGCGCCAGCACCAGGGGAACCCAGATGGGCGAGAACACCACGAGCAGCACCACGTTGAGCGTGCGGCTGCCGGTGTTCGCCTTGGCGATGGCCTTCGGTATGACCGGCGTCTCGGCGATGATCTGCGCGGCGATGGCTCCCACGGGCCCGAGCGCCGCCACGGCGTCGGCCTCGCTCATGCCGTCCTCCACGCGGTCGTCGATCATCTCCGAGTAGAAGGCGATCGACTGCTCCACCTCGTAGGACGGCAGCTTGCCGAGCGCGCGCCGCAGCGCGTCGGAGAACTCGGTCTTGTTCATTGTCTGGCACCTCGTTTCACGTAATCGTAGATGGAGACGACGTCGTCCCGCTCGCGCAGGAACTCGTCGATATGGCGCACGCCCGCCTCAGTGATGCGGTAGTACTTGCGCAGCCGCCCGCTGTGCTCGACGGAGTACGTCGTGAGCAGCCCTGCCGCCTCCAATCGTTTGAGCAGGGGATAGAGCGTCGACTCGGTCAGGTTCAGGATCGCGGGCACGTCTTTCACTATCTGGTAGCCGTAGGAGTCCTGCCGGTTGATCGAGGCGAGCACGCAGACTTCGAGGAAGCCTCGCTTCATCTGTGCGTCCATTGCATACCTCCTTTCGCCCGATACTATACAACGCATAGTATCGGGCGTCAACGGGTATTCAAAAAACCGATCAGCGAAAAAACTGCCGTGTCAGTTCGCCCGCTTCGCCCGTCCGCGCGCTTCGGCCTGTATTCGCATACAACGGCGGCAATCTATGTGTGTTCACCGTTTAAAGGGAATTTAAGAACAAATGTTTCACGTGAAACATGACTGATCTTCACTCCCGATGGTTTGCCGCGCCACTCGGCGGCGAAAGAGGTGGTAGGGGGTAGGTCGTGGAAACTGGGGCGTCCGGAACCTGATAAACGAAAGCACGATGCTCGGATGAATAAAAGCTCGATGGCCGTAAAAACGAAAGACGGATGATGGCCGAAAAACGAAAGACGGATAGTTGGGCAATGAAAAAACGGTTGGGAAATAATTACTTAAAAAGTTATCTTATATTTCGCGGCGGGTGCACAGGGTGCGGGCCGTTGTTTCCTTGCGTCGCCGCACCCGCAGCGAGCCTTCCTTTGCTATCATGGGCGACGTTATGTTTTCACCTGTTCCACCTTCGGTTCTGCCGGTGCTTGCCGCGGGCCGATGCGTGAAAACGAGAAGGGAAGAGCCACCCCATGACCCAACATGTAACCGAACATGATGTGCGCGACATCGCGGAGTACACGCGCATCGGCCTCACGGACGAGGAGGTTTCACAGATGACGGTCGACCTGAACGCCATCATCGACAGCCTCGCGCCCATCACCGAGTACGACCTGGAAGGCGTGGAGCCCACGTTCCACCCCATCGGCAGCCTGTCGAACGTTATGCGCGACGACGTGGAGGCACCCTCCTTCACGCAGGAGGAGGCGCTCGAGAACGCACCCAAGCAGCAGGACGGCTGCTTCCTCATCCCGTCCATCCTGGGAGAAGGGGGCGATCGCTGATGGGTGCCGCATCCGCTTCCGCGTTCGGCGCGATGGGCGCCCGCGAGATCCACGCGGGACTCGCCGCCAAGGACTTCAGCGCGCGCGAGGTCGCCGAGGGCTCGCTCGCACGCATCGACGCTGCGAACAAGGACCTCAACGCCTTCCTCGAGACCACCGGGCAGCTGGCGCTCGACGCCGCCGCGCGCATCGACGCGGCCGTGGCCGCCGGCACGCTGGACGAGCTCGGTCCGCTGGCCGGCGTGCCCGTGGCTTTCAAGGACAACATGAACCTGGCGGGCACCCATACCACGTGCTCGTCCAGGATGCTCGAGAACTACGTCTCGCCCTTCACGGCCACGTGCGTCGAGCGCACCATCGCAGCCGGCGGCATCCCGCTCGGCAAGCTCAACATGGACGAGTTCGCGTTCGGCTCCTCCACGGAGACGAGCGCCTTCGGTCCCACGAGGAACCCGTGGGACGTCACGTGCGTGCCCGGCGGCTCGTCGGGCGGCAGCGCCGCCGCCGTGGCCGCGGGCCTGGCCACGGTCACGCTCGGCTCGGACACGGGCGGCTCCATCCGCCAGCCCGGCAGCTTCTGCGGCACGGTGGCCGTGAAGCCCACCTACGGCGTGGTCTCGCGCTACGGCGTGGTGGCCTTCGGCAGCTCGCTCGACCAGGTGGGCCCGTTCGCGCGCTCGGTGGAGGACGCGGCGCTCGCCATGAACGCCATCGCCGGCCGCGACGTGCTCGACTGCACGAGCCAGGACGTCGACACCGACTTCACGGCGAACCTCGCCGAGGGCGTGCGCGGCATGCGCATAGGCGTGGTGCCCGCGTTCATGGAGGCCAAGGGCCTCACGCCCGAGGTCAAGGCCAAGGTGGAGGAAGCCGCCGAGCACCTGCGCGCGCTGGGCGCCGAGCTCGTGGAGGTGGAGCTGCCCAACGCGCAGGCCGCCATGAGCGCCTACTACGTGCTGGGCCCCTGCGAGGCCTTCAGCAACCTGGCCCGCTTCGACTCGGTGCGCTACGGCTACTGCGATCCCGGCCATACGGACCTGAACAGCCAGTACGAGGCGAGCCGTGCCGTGGGCTTCGGCCCCGAGACGCGCCGCCGCGTGATGCTCGGCAGCTACCTCTTGTCCGCCGGCGTGTACGACCGGTACTACTATCCGGCTCAGCAGGTGCGCACGCTCATCACGCAGGACTACGCACGCGCCTACGAGCAGGTCGACTGCATCCTGGCGCCCGTGTCGCCGCGCACGTCGTTCAAGTTCGGCGAGGTGAGCGACCCTACGGACATGTACCTGTCCGACATGTTCACCATCTCCATCAACATCGCGGGCAACGGCGGCATGAGCCTGCCGGTGGGCCTGGGCGCCGACACGCACCTGCCGGTGGGCGTGCAGCTTATCTCGCCGGCGTTCAAGGACGAGAACATGTTCCGCGCTGCCGCGGCGCTCGAGACGGTGTACGGCACGGCCCCCGTGGCGCCGGCCTTCGCCGACGGAAAGGCGGGTGAGTAGCCATGCGCAAGCTCGAAGAGGTCCTGCAAGATTGGGAGGCCGTCATCGGCCTGGAGATCCACGCGGAGCTCACGACGCTCGACACGAAGATGTTCTGCGGCTGCAAGCTGGAGTTCGGCGCCGAGCCGAACACGCACACCTGCCCCGTGTGCCTGGGGATGCCGGGCGCGCTGCCCGTACCGAACCGCGCGGCCATCGAGTCCATCGTGCTGGCGGGCCTGGCCACGAACTGCGACATCGAGAAGCACTCGATGTTCTACCGCAAGACCTACATGTACCCCGACATGTCGAAGAACTACCAGACCACGCAGGGCCCGGTGGCCTTCTGCATGCGCGGGCACCTGGACCTCGACGTGGACGGCGCGGCTGCGAAGGAGCGCGCCGACCTGGACGGCCTTGCGGTGGGCGAGAGCCGCGGCAACGTGACGCGCACGGCCGACGGCTACACCGCGCACGTAGGCATCACGCGCATCCACATGGAGGAGGACGCGGGCAAGATGGTGCACATCGGCGGCGGCGAGGGCCGCATCGCCGGCGCCACGCACTCGCTCGTGGACTACAACCGCGCCGGCACCCCGCTCACCGAGCTCGTCACCGAGCCCGACCTGCGCACGCCCGAGGAGGCGCGCCTGTTCATGCAGAAGCTGCGCCAGATCTACCTGGCGCTGGGCATCTCGGACTGCTCGATGGAGGAGGGTTCCATGCGCTGCGACGGCAACGTGAGCCTACGCCGCCGCGGGGCCAAGGAGTTCGGCGTGAAGACCGAGCTCAAGAACATGAACAGCTTCAAGAACCTCCACGACGGCCTGGCCTACGAGATCTGCCGCCAGGCGGAAGTGCTCGAGGAGGGCGGCCAGATCTTCCAGGAAACGCGGCATTGGGACCCGTCGGCCAAGCGCACCATCGTGATGCGCGTGAAAGAGACGGCCGACGACTACCGCCTGTTCCCCGATCCGGATCTCGCGCCCTACGACCTTACGGACGAGTGGATCGATTCCGTGCGCGCGAAGCTGCCCGAGCTGCCCGACCAGAAGGCGGCCCGCTTCGAGGACGCGTTCGGCCTGAGCGCCTACGATGCGCGCCACTTGGTGGAGCATCGCGCCACGGCCGACTTCTTCGAGGCGTGCATGGAGCTGGCCGGCGCCGATGCGGCCAAGCTGGCGAAGCCGGTGGCGAACCTCGTCATCAACGACGTGACCGCCTACCTGAACGCGCACGAAGGCGTTCAGCTGGCCGACACGCCGCTTACCCCGGCGCGCGCGCTTGCGCTCGTGCGTCTCACCGCCGAGGACGCCATCTCGTCCAAGCAGGCCAAAGAGGTGTTCGCGGCCGTGCTCGACGAGGACAAGGATCCGGCCGCCATCGTGGAGGAGCGCGGCATGAAGCAGGTGTCCGACACGGGCGCCATCGAAGCCGTCGTCGACGCGGTGCTGGCCGCCAACCCCGACAAGGTGGCGCAGTACCAGGGCGGCAAGACCGGTCTCATCGGGTTCTTCGTGGGCCAGTGCATGAAGGAGATGCGCGGCCAGGGCAACCCGAAGCTCATCAACGAGCTTCTGGCGAAGAAGCTCGGCTAAAAGGATTGCGCTAGCAGACAAGGTTGCGGAGGCGCGCCTGGGGTGAGGGCGCGCCTCCGCTTTGAGGGAAAAGGGGATTCCAATGGACTTCAACGAATGGCTCGTCGGGGTCACCGGGGAGTTGAGCGGGTTTCTGTACACGTACATCCTGCTGTTGCTGCTCGTGGTGGTGGGCGTGTACTTCACCATCCGCACGAAGGCGGTGCAGCTGCGCTACCTCAAGGACATGTTCTCGCAGCTGACCGAGAAGAAGCATGTGGAGGGCGAGCGGTCCATCTCGTCGTTCCAGGCGCTCATGGTGTCCACGGCGTCGCGCGTGGGTACGGGCAACATCGCCGGCGTGGCCACGGCCATTGCGACCGGCGGCCCGGGCGCCGTGTTCTGGATGGGGCTCATGGCCATCGTCGGCGCGGCGTCGGCGTTCGTGGAGTCCACGCTCGCCCAGATCTGGAAGGTGCGCGGCAAGGAGGGCGAGTTCCGCGGCGGCCCCGCCTACTACATCGAGCAGGCGCTCGGGAAGCGCTGGCTGGGCATCCTGTTCGCCGTGCTGCTCATCCTGTGCTTCGCGTTCGGGTTCAACGGGCTGCAGGCCTTCAACGCCACGTCGTCGCTCGAGTACTACATCCCCGACTACGCCACGAACGGCGCGGCCATCGCCTGCGGCATCGTGCTGGCGGTGATGACGGCGTTCGTCATCTTCGGCGGGGCGAAGCGCATCAGCGTCATCACCTCCATTATCGTGCCCATCATGGCCGTCGGCTACATCGCCATCGCGGTGTGGACCACCATCGCCAACATCGGCGAGCTGCCGAAGGTGTTCGGCATGGTGCTCGCCTCGGCGTTCGACTTCCAGGCCATCTTCGGCGGGTTCGCAGGCTCGGTCGTGATGCTGGGCATCAAGCGCGGCCTGTACTCCAACGAGGCCGGCATGGGTTCCGCGCCCAACGCCGCCGCCACGGCCAGCGTGTCGCATCCCTGCAAGCAGGGCCTCGTGCAGAGCCTGTCCGTGTACATCGACACGCTGCTCATCTGCACGTGCTCGGCTATGATGGTGCTCGTGTTCTACGTGCAGGACCCCGAGGCCGCCGCCGCGCTCAACGGCATGCCGCTCGTGCAGATGGCGGTGAACAACTCGGTGGGCGAGATGGGCATCCACTTCATCACGTTCGCCATCTTCGCCTTCGCGTTCTCCAGCCTCATCGGCAACTACTTCTACGCCGAGAGCAACCTGCGCTTCATCAAGGGCAACAGCAAGGCGCTCTTGTTCGTGTTCCGGATCGTGTGCCTGGGCGTCATCTTCTACGGAGCGGTGAACAGCTTCGACCTCGCATGGAACCTTGCCGACATCTTCATGGGCTTCATGGCTATGGTGAACCTCGTGGCCATCATGCTTCTGGGGAAGTGGGCGCTCAAGGTGCTCGACGACTACACGGCGCAGCGCAAGGCGGGCAAGGACCCGGTGTTCGTGGCGGACACCATCGAGGGGCTGCCGCCCACCGAGTGCTGGCATGTGGAGGAGCTGAAGGAGTACGGCAAACCGCCGGTGAAGGAGTATCTGGACGACCAGATAGAGGTGGAGTACGCGGGACTGAACTGACGGCGGCGCGTGTTCTTCGTCGGGCGCGTGGGCGGTGGTCTGGCGTTCCGGTAACGGAATGCCAACGCCCAGCGCCCGGCACGCCAACGTGGTAGGATGGCAGGAAACGCGGAAGCGCGCGGCTGCGCGCTCGAGGGAAGGGAGCGGCATGGCTGACGAGAGTCGACGCGCGGGCGACTGGCAGCGCAAGGACCTGCGCCAGAACGCGAACGACCTGATGGAGGACCCCAACCCGAAGAAATGGCACCAGCAGACGTTCTGGATCGTGTTCTTCCTGCTCGTCTTTTGGCCGGTGGGCATCGTGCTGGTGTGGCGCAGCGGTTGGCACGTGGTGGCCAAGGTGCTCGCAAGCGTGTACGTGGTCGTGGCCGTGTACTTCTCCTACAACATGTTCCTGACCGTCCAGGCAATGCAGGCAGCCGGCATGGCGTAGCGCCGAATTCGTTTCGAGCGGGAGCCTGTTTGTTTTCGAAAACGGTCGGTTCTGCTGCGTAATCGGTTATCGGGGCAGTGCGGGCGCTTTTATAATGGGAATGAGTCCATCCCGGTGAAAGAGACTGCCATGCTGCCTGTCGAGACGTGTCCTTCAGAATCCGTGCGATCCGATCGATTGGAAGTGCTTGCGCGATACCGCGATGCGGCAGCTTCCCGCATGCGGGCGTGCGCCTTCCTGGCTGTGGCGGTCTTGCTGGCCGCCGCGCTGCTGCCCACCCTCTGCCCGCAGGCCGCCTGGGCCGAAGAGGGTGCGGTGCCGCAGGTGGTGGGCTCGTTCGACAAAGAATCCTATGCCGCTGGCGAGGGCGCCACGGTTACGTTTCGCGTGACGAACGACGGAACGGCTGCTTGGAGCGGCGCGCGCTTGGAGGTGCGGCTGCCGCAGGGAGTGAAGTTGGCCGGCGAGGGCGCGTCGACCGTTGCCGAGCGGGAGACGCTGCCTGTTGGCGAGACGCTTGAGCTGCGGGTTCCCGTTGCATTCGAGGCAGGATTTTTCGGCACGGCGCTCGCGTCTACCGGCGATGGCACGCCGGGCGCGGCCTTGGCGCTCACGGCTCTGGCGGCCGCAATCCTCGTGCTTCTGGCCGCTGGCACGCTTTCGCGCGACCGCGCCGGTCCCGCTCCGGCATGTCCGTTCTTCTAGCAGCGGTGCTGGTTGCAGGTCTTGCGCCAGCGCTTCCTGCCAAGGCGTTCGGCGACGAGGGCGGCTCGCCCGAACCCACGGTGTTCCTAGGGGAGGCCGTGTGCTCCTCCCCGGCCGCCACGGTAACGGCGGCGTTCACCATCCGGAATTCCAACGAAACGGCCTCCCCTGTGGCGAATGTTGCCGTGGCCGACGGGCAGGCCGTGCCCGCGAGCGCGAAGTACGCGCTGGTGGAGGTCGTTTCCGACCTTCCCTTCGCCGATGGGCTGTCCTCTGCCACCGTCAGGCTGGGCGACTCCTTCGAGGGGCTGCAGGTGACATCGGTCGAGCGCACCGGCGACAACACGGCCGTCGTTCGCGTGGAGGGCGGCGCGCCATCCGGCAGCGATGGGCTCATCGTGTTCGACGAGGGCTCCTTCACCGACGGGCGCGCCGTGGGCGGTGCCGCGGTGTCGGTGGAGGCGGCCACCCTGTCCTTCGACGCCGACGGAAGCTCTTACGAGAACGGTGCCTTCACGCTGCCGGTGTCGGTTGAGAACGGGCGCTTCGCCTGCACGGCTAGCGCGCAGGATTGGCTCTTCGTGGACGGCGCGGGGCTTGCGGCAACCTCGTTCAGCGTGGACCCCGACGACAACCGCCGGGGCACGCTCATGGTGAGAGCGGACCAGGAGAGCGCGTCCGATCAAGTGGCAGCGCTGTCAGCAGCACTCGATCCGAACGCCTCGCAGCTGTTTCTCGCGCCCGCAGCGCTGGTGGGCGAAGCGGGCGCCAGCTTGGCGGCGGATGCTATCGAAGGCCGTGCGGGTACCTTGGCCGAGGCCGCGAGTGCGGTGCCTTACGGTGCGGTGGAGGCGACGGGCGTTGTCCGCAACGCCGACGGGTCGCTCACGGTGACCAGCAAAGTGACGCTCGGTGCGAAGGACGGGTCGGTGCACCTGGCTGATCTGGCCCGTCAGATTATCCTGCCTGGACAAGAAAAGGAAAACGGCCTTCTGGAAAACAGCCAGGTGGAGCTCGGATCCATCTTGGACGACGGGAGAGGCTTCGACTTCACGTTCGATATCGATGCCGAGACGGCGGCCAGCTGGTACGCTCCCTTCAAGGAGAGCGGCCAAAGCGAGGCCGAGGCCGAGCAGCAGTTCCTTGTAGAGATCACCCAGCTCATGTGCGGCCGTGAGGTCGACCTGGTCGGCGATGTGGTGCTAAACGCCTACGGCATACCGCAGGGCAACAGCACGATAATCCTCTCGAATGTCTCCTCGCTCGACGAGCTGAACGGCGTAGCTGTTGCGAGCTCCTCCGAGGAAGACGCGAAAAAGGCGTTCGAGGCGCTTGAGAAGATCGTCAGCGCCATCGGATGGTTCAGCGCAGGGGGCGAAGGCCCGGCCAGCGGCATCAGCGAGCTGCTCGGCCTCATCGCCGCTATGATCGATCCGTCACCCGAGATCACGCTGCAGGACATCTACAACGAGCTGCAGCAGATGAAGGGCCAGCTGTCCCGCATGGAGACGAGCATCGACCGTATGGCGGTGGAGCTGCAGGCCGTGGACAAGCGTGCCGGGTTCGACTCGGAATGGTACGAGGTGAAGTGGCGCATCGACCACCTGAGCAGCTACGGCGGCCTGTACACCACGCTCGCCAGCAAGCTGGACGCTGGCTCTGCGGATGATGATCTAGCTACGGTTATGGAGGCAAACGAGAAGCTGCTCAACCAGTACGCTAGCGCTATCGATAAGAAGGACAAGCTGCTGGGTACCACGGTGTACACCGACACGATGAGCCTCGGCACCCTGATCCTCGGCACGGGCCAGAAAGACATCGTGAGCGATTACTACAATTGGCTCGAAACCTACTACAACTGGGATCCCGAGACGTTCGTCGCGAAGGACGAGTACCTGGCCAGCGTCATGATGGCCTATCTCTACGGCTACGGTGCCTCCATGGCCTACCTGAACGTGAAAGCCTCGCAGGAGGATCCGGACGACCCGTTCGGCGAAGGGGACAACGCCGTATACGTCAGCTCCATGCGGGAGCTTAAGGAGCAGGCCGGGCAAGTGGTGAAGAAACTTGCCGGCGAGGTGGGAACCGACAGCGAAGGCAAGGCAACCATCGCGAAGAAATCGGCCTACCGACAGGCCACCGAACCTCTGCCGGGTGACGGTTACGTTACGGGATACGTCCGCAACCTGCTGAACAATCGCTCGTATCCGTTGGGCAAGTACATGCTGCAGGATATCTATGCGGACAAGAGTCCGAACTTCTATACCTCGGTGGAGAAGGATCGCCTGTATCCCTACACATTCAATGGCGACATCAACCTGGCCCAATTCCAGCAGATGGTGGCGAACCTGCCCCAGGTGCGCGGCCTTGGCGGAACATATGCCGAGGTGGACAGCCTGTGGAAGGAGCTTGAGGCGCTCGGCTTCAACTTGGACGGCTGCTATGGCGGTGGCAGCAACATCGAGCATCACCCCGCTTGGTTGTACTGGCATAAGACTCCCTTGAACATGATTGCGGTGAGCGATGCCACGTACCATAAGCTGAAGGATCGCACCGCCATCGAGCATGTCCGCTCGATGACGCTCGACGTGTTCGACATGAAAACGGGTCAGGTGGTGCGCGACGTGATGGTGAGCCATCATGAGGAGCACTGGTCGTGTGGCGCTAGCGAATGGCAGTACAAGCACGACATCTACCCCGTGTGCACCATCGTGGACCATCCCTTGCATTAGGCGGGACCTCCGGCAGGCGTGCGGTTTGCGCGCCTGCCGCCTTCGGTGCCGACTCGGCGGAGCCCGACACTGCGCCATGTGCCGCACCGGCAATTCTGTGGGCTTTGCCGTCTTTCGCCGCGTCCCCCTCGCCGCTAATGCCCCTTGTGCGCTATCATTCCCTCGAAACCTGACGGAATGCATAGTAGTTAACGCGAGGTCACTTATATGGACGACATCGAAACCGGACGTGCGGCCGTGCTGGCCGGGCACGGCTGCGACGAGGACGGCCCCTACCTGCTGGTGAACGACCGCGTGCGCAACGTGCAGGTGCGCGTGAGCGTGCGGGGGCGCACGTTCTCGCTGCGCCGCCTGCCCGTGCGCCGCTGCGTGGGGCGCCACGACCTGGAGACCCATGCCAAGATGCCGTGCCCGCTGGACGTGGAGCTGCCGCCCGGGTCCAAGGTCACGGTGTGCCCGGCCTGCCAGGAGGCCACCGGGTTCAACCCCTCGTTCTACCACACGGACTTCGTCTCCCCGCAGCAGCGCGCCTACAACGCCGAGCCGCATATCGCCTATCTGGCGTACTTCTCGCCGGCGCACGTGAAGGCGGGCATCACGGCCGCGTCGCGCGGCGTCCGCCGCCTGCTGGAGCAGGGGGCGCGGGCCGGGCGCATCGTCGGGCGGTTCGACGATGCCTACGCGGCGCGCGAGCTAGAGGCGGCGCTCTGTGCTCAGCCCGGCATCGCCGAGACCATGCGCGCGTCCAAGAAGGCCGATCTGCTGGCGAACGAGCGCTTCGATGCCGCCGAGGCGGCGGCCGTGCTCGACCGCGAGGCCGCGCGCCTCGCGCAGGTGGAGGCCGTTGCGCGCGCCGGGTTCGCGCCCGAGCCGGTGCAGGACTTCTCGCCGTGCTATTTCGGCGGGCCCTCGCCCTCGTGCGACGACCTCCAGCAGCCGGATGGCGCGCGCGACGTGTGCGGCGGCCGCTGCATCGGCATGGTGGGCAGCGCCATCGTGTTCGAGCAGGGCGGCGCGAGCTTCGTCGTGTGCCTGAAAGACTGGGAGTCGCACGAGGTGGAGCTCGTGGAGAACGAGGTGCTGTGCACCTACGACTTCGCTCCGCAGCAGATGTCGCTGCTCTAGGCGAAGGCGCCGGGGCGGCCCGATGGGCCGTGGCTTCACGTCGCCAGGCGCCTGCTCAGGCAGGCGCCTCTCCGGGCGGTGACTCCATCCGGCCCGCAGAGGGAAATTTCCTATTGCTTTATCACTCTACTGTGCTAAAGTATAGCGACGCGATGCGGAAGAGGCTGCGTGCTGCTGCAGGCGCACGGCCCAGTGGTATCATCGAGTCGAATCGCCGCGTCGCACCGGAAAACCACGAGGGAAAGAAGCGCGAACCTATGAATTACGTGACACCGGCAGGATTTCGCGATGTGCTCACGGACGAGGCGCAGCAGCGCGAGCGCATCACGCGCGCCGTGCAGGAGCGCTTCGCGGCGCGCGGCTACCTGCCTATCGAGACTCCCACGCTCGAGGTCATGGACGTCATGCGGGCGGGCGGCCGCCTGGCCGGCTCCCCGTTTCGCTTCTTCGACGCGCGCGGCGACCTTCTGGCCATGCGGCCCGACGTCACCTTGCAGGTCGCGCGCATGACGGCAACGCGCCTGGCAGGCCAGCCGGGGCCGTTCAGGTTCCGCTACCTTCAGCGCGTGTTCCGCGAGGCCGAGGCGGAGATGCAGGCCAAGGCGCGCGAGCTCACGCAGATGGGCATCGAGTGCATCGGCGAGGAGGGCCCCGAGGCCGACGCCGAGGTCGTGGGCCTGCTCGCCGAGGCGCTCGACGTGGCGGGCGCGCGCGGCTACACGCTGGCGCTGGCCACGGTGGGCGTGCTGCGCGCGCTGCTGGCGGCCAGCGGGGCGTCCGCGCAGTGGACCGAGCGGGTGCTGGCGGCGTTCCACGCCTCGAACTTCGTGGAGGTCGACCGGCTCACGGGTGAGGCGGCGGCCGTGCCGCCC
>OLNL01002852.1_pt1 | contig 12441 bp, 9 predicted proteins | sample 1672181 | NCBI WGS metagenome assembly OLNL01 (sample SAMEA3136656, study PRJEB25190) | human gut metagenome | biome: human gut; feature: human-associated habitat; material: faeces | place: Austria | collected 2013
CATTTTGGCAACGCAGATGCCGTGCCGCAGCTGCCGGAGCGGTGCTTAAGCCGCAGGGCGGGAATTGTGCGGTGTTGCCCTAACATTCAAAATTGTGCGCGCCAGCGCACACCAATAACTCCTAACTCCTACTTCCTAACTCCTCACTCCTAACTCTCTCCCAACTTTTGTTTTTGCTTCAGCTAAAATATTATTTTACCACACTCCCCACACCAGTGCAATTTGTGATATACTATTTTTATTATTGTGATCGATGTGTTTCGTTTTTTCGGAGGTTCCTGTATGAAACTGCTGGTTTTGGATGGCAACAGTCTGGTGAACCGGGCTTACTTCGGTATCAAGCTGCTGACAACCAAGGATGGGCGCTACACCAACGCCATTTTCGGCTTCCAGAATATCCTGCTCAACCTGCTTTCCGCCCACCACCCGGACGCTGTGGCCATTGCCTGGGACGAAAAAGCCCCCACCTTCCGCCATACCGCCTATGACGGCTACAAGGCCACCCGCCACGGTATGCCGCAGGAGCTGGCGGAGCAGATGCCGGTATTAAAGCAGCTGCTGACCGACCTTGGCTTTGTGCAGGTCAGCAAGCCCGGCTGGGAAGCGGACGATATCCTGGGCACGCTGGCCGCCGCCAACGAGGCCGCCGGGGGCGCCACCCTGCTGGCGACCGGTGACCGGGACAGCCTGCAGCTGGTAGACGATGCCACCACGGTGCTGCTTGCCACCAACCGCGAAACGCTGCCCATGGACCCCGCCGCCATCCAGGAAAAATACGGCGTGGCCCCGCCGCAGCTGATCGAAGTAAAAAGCCTGATGGGCGATGCTTCCGATAATATTCCAGGCGTGCCCGGCATTGGCGAAAAGACCGCCCTTGCCCTGGTGCAGAAGTTCGGCAGTTTGCAGGGCGTGTATGAGCACCTGGACGACAAAGCCATCAAACCCAAACAGCGGGAAAAGCTGGAAGCCAACAAGGAGCTGGCCGAGCTTTCCCACATGCTGGGCACCATCCGCAAGGACGCTCCCATCGAAACTGCGCCGGAGCACTACTGCCGCACTGCCGGGGACCCGGCTGCCGCAGCCCAGCTGCTGGCTGAGCTGGAAATGCACAAGCTGACCGCCCGCTGGGGGCTGGATGAATCCCCGGCAGCGGTTGCCGCCAGCGCAGAGACTCTGCCGGAAGTGCAGCCCGACCTGCTGCCCCTTGCGCCGGAAGGCCGATATGACCTGGCCCAGAACAAGGACGGCAGCTGGTACGCCGTGCAGGGGGATTCCGTTTACCTGCTGGATAACGACCGCCTGCCCTCTCTGCTGGATGCCGCCGGGGTGCAGCTGCGTGTGTTTGATGCAAAGCCGTTGTACCACATTGCACTGGAGCATGGCGGCGTTGGCGCGGCCATTGTGTTTGATGGCAAGCTGGCCGCCTACCTACTGAATCCTTCGGCCAGTGATTACCAGGCCGGGCAGCTGGCGGCAGAATACGCTGCTGCCCCCACCTTTGCCTGCGCCGCCGCGCCGGATGCCGGGGCGCTTTCCGCCTTGCTGGATGTGCTTTCCACTAAGCTGGACGAGCAGGGCGGTCACGACCTGCTGGCCACGATGGAGCTGCCTCTGGCCCGCGTGCTGGCCGACATGGAGCGCATCGGCTTTGCGGTGGACGCCGAGGGCATCCGCCAGTTCGGCGATAGCCTGCGCGCCGAGCTGAACGGCATTTTGCAGAACATTTATGCTGAGGTCGGGTACGAGTTCAATCTGAACAGCCCCAAGCAGTTGGGCGAAGCCCTGTTTGACAAGCTGGGCCTGCCGCCCCGCAAAAAAACGGCCCGCGGCTATTCCACCGACGCCGAAACGCTGGAAAGCCTGCGCGCCTACAGCCCGGCGGTGGATGATATTTTGAAGTACCGCACCTATTCCAAGCTGCTTTCCACCTATGTGGAGGGCCTGCTGAAAGCCCTGGGGCCGGACGGACGCATCCATTCCACCTTTATCCAGACCGAAGCCCGCACGGGACGCATCAGCTCCACTGAGCCGAATTTGCAGAACATTCCCATCCGCACCGAGCTGGGCAGCCGCCTGCGCGGCTACTTTGTGGCCGCCCCCGGCGAAACGCTGGTGGACGCCGACTATTCCCAGATCGAACTGCGCATTCTGGCCCACATTACAGGCGATGAAGCCATGCAGCAGGCGTTTTTGTCCGGGGCAGACATTCACCGCGCCACCGCGGCCAAGATCTACCACATCCCGGAATCGGATGTCACCCATGAGCTGCGCACCTCCGCCAAGGCCATCAACTTTGGCATCATGTACGGCAAGGGAGCATTCTCTCTGGGCAAGGACCTCGGCATTTCGGTCAAGGAGGCAGATACTTTCTTGAAAACGTATCTGAATACCTTCCCGAAAGTGGACGGCTACATGCAGAACTGCATTGAACACGCCAAAGAGAAGGGCTATGTAGAAACGCTGTTTGGCCGCCGCCGCCCGCTGCCGGAGCTGGCAAGCTCCAACTTCCAGGTGCGCAGCTCCGGCGAGCGCATGGCCCGCAACACACCCATCCAGGGCACCGCGGCGGATATCATTAAGCTGGCCATGGTGCATGTCTGGCAGCGCCTGCGGGACGAAAAACTGCAGGCCCGCCTGCTATTGCAGGTACACGATGAACTGATCGTGGAAGCGCCGGAAAACGAAGTGGAACAGGTCAAGCGTATTCTGAAAGAGGAGATGGAGCAGGTGGTATCCTATTCCGTCCCCCTCACCGCCGAAGTCGGCACCGGCAAGACCTGGCTGGAAGCACATTAACAGGTAGGAGGTAGGAAGTAGGAGTTAGGAGTTAATTAGGAATTAGCAATGAGCAATTGCAATGCTCCCGCCAACCTTGCTGCAAATCCCGTCATGGCATTTGTAGCAAGGTTTCGGAACGGTCAAGACCGTTCCCTACAGATCAAAATAAAAGGTTGCTAAAATCTTTTCGTTCCTATTAACTCCTCCCTCCTAACTCCTAACTTTACATGGGGGTATACAATGTATATTTTAGGCATCGAATCGAGCTGCGATGAGACGGCGGCTGCGATTGTGGAGGATGGAAAACATTTAATTTCCAACGTTATTTCTACCAGCGTCAAAGAACAGGCGCTTTACGGCGGTGTTGTGCCGGAAATTGCCAGCCGCCGCCATGCGGAATACATCAGCGCAACGGTGCAGCAGGCTTTGCAGGATGCCAACATGTCCATTGCGGATGTGGACGCGGTGGCCGTCACCTTTGCCCCCGGCCTGATTGGGGCCGTGCTGGTGGGGGTCAACTTTGCCAAGGGCCTGGCTTACGGTGCGGGCAAACCGCTGGTGCCGGTACATCACCTGCGCGGGCACATTGCAGCCAACTATCTGACCCACCCACAGCTGGAGCCGCCATTCCTCTGCCTGGTGGCCAGCGGCGGCCACAGCCATATTGTGCAGGTAGAGGACTGGTGCAAGTACCATGTTCTGGGCCGCACGGTGGATGACGCCGCGGGCGAAGCGTTTGATAAAGTTGCCCGCACCCTGGGGCTGCCCTATCCCGGCGGGCCCAGCGTTTCGCAGGCCGCCAAAACCGGCGACCCGCACTATTACAAGCTGCCCACCCCGCATGTGGAGGGTAAATACAACGTGAGCTTTTCCGGCTTAAAGACTGCCGTTGTCAACGAGGTTCACAACGCCCAGCAGCGCGGTGAGGAAGTGCGCGTGGCCGATATGGCCGCCAGCTTCCAGGAGCGCATTGCACAGATCCTGGCCAAAAAGCTGCTGGCTGCCGCAGCGGATACCAACGCCAAAACCATCTGCCTGGCGGGCGGCGTTGCGGCCAATGGCCGTCTGCGCCAGCTGGTGAACGATGGTGCCCAGAAGCTCGGCGCGAAAGTGTATCTGCCGGAACTGAAATACTGCGGCGACAACGGCGCGATGATCGCCGCGCAGGGCTACTATGAATTCAAGGATGGCAACATTGCAGACCTTACCCTGAACGGTCTGCCCACCCTTGCCATTGACTATCGCTAAGCGTTTTTTGCTTAAAAAGCGGTTTTGCACGTTCAATTCTGCATTTTGCCCCTGTTCCCCATATTGCAAAACCCTGCCGCTTATTGTAAAATAAGAAAATCGACAATATTACAATCTACAATATTTTATTGGAGTGGAATACATGGCTGACGAAAAGTTTTCCAATTTTTTGACTGAGATCATTGACGCGGATCTTGCCGAGGGCAAGGTCAAGGAGATCCATACCCGTTTTCCGCCGGAGCCGAACGGCTACCTGCACATTGGTTCCGCCAAGGCCATTTACATCAACTACATGACCGCCAAAACCTATGGCGGTAAGTTCAACCTGCGCTTTGACGATACCAACCCCGCCCGCGAAGGCGACGAGTATGTGCAGAGCATCCTGAAAGATCTGGAATGGCTGGGTGCCACCCCCAACGGCGGCATTTTTTACGGCAGCGATTACTTTGAAAAGTGCTATGAATACGCCGAAAAGCTCATTCAGGAAGGCAAAGCCTATGTGGATGACCTGACCCGCGAGGAGATGCAGGAATACCGCGGCAATGATGCCGGCAAGCCCAGCCGTCCTTCCCCCTACCGCGACCGCACCCCGGAAGAAAACCTCGACCTGTTCCGCCGGATGCGCGCGGGCGAGTTTGCCGATGGCGAAAAGACCCTGCGCGCCAAAATCGACCTGGCCAGCCCCAACATGAACATGCGTGACCCGGCGATTTACCGCATCAAGCATGTTTCCCACCACCGCCAGGGCGATAAGTGGTGCATCTACCCCCTGTATGACTTTGCCCACCCCATTCAGGACGCCATTGAGGGCATCACCCATTCCATGTGCAGCCTGGAATTTGAGAACCACCGCCCCCTGTATGAGTGGGTCGTGACCAATATTTTTGGCGCCAGTTTCCCCAAGCAGCGCGAATTTGCCCGCCTGAATGTGACCAACACCGTCATGAGCAAGCGCTACCTGCGCGAACTGGTGGAAAAGAACATTGTGGATGGCTGGGATGACCCCCGCATGCCCACCCTGTGCGGTCTGCGCCGTCGCGGCTATACCCCCACCAGCATTTTTGAGTTTGTGCGCACCGCCGGTGTTGCCAAGGCAGACAGCCTGGTGGATATGCGCCAGCTGGAAGCCGTGCTGCGCGCCGAGCTGGAGCTGAACGCCGCCCGCCGCGTTGCCGTTCTGGAGCCGGTCAAGCTGGTGATCGACAACTACCCGGCTGACCAGGTTGAGTATTTTGACCTGCCCAATAACCCCAACCGCGATGCCAACGACACCACCACCCGCCCGGTTGCCTTTACCAAGGAAGTCTGGATCGACAAGAGCGACTTTTTTGAGGTTCCCCAGCCGAAGTTCAAGCGCCTGACCCTGGGCAGCGAAGTCCGCCTGATGGGCGCTTACCTGGTGCGCTGCACCGGCGTGGACAAGGACGAAGCCGGTAATGTGGTGACCATCCATGCCGAAGCCGACCTGGAAACCCGCAACGGCAACCCCGCCGATGGCCGCAAGGTGCGCGGCACCATCCATTGGGTCAGCTGCGAGCACTGCGTGGACGCTGAGATCCACCTGTACGACAAGCTGTTTACCGAAGCCAACATGAACGGCATTCCCGATGGCGCTGACTTCAAGGATTACCTGAACCCCGACAGCGTGCAGGTCATTGACCACGCCAAGCTGGAAGAGAGCCTGGCCGATGCCAAGCCCGGCGAGCGGTTCCAGTTCGTGCGCACCGGTTACTTTACGCCGGACAGCAAGAACCCCCACGTTTACAACCGCATCGTCACCCTGAAGGACAGCTTCAAGTTCTGATTTTTCAGGCTTTCCCTTTCATCGTTCAAATTATAATTCAAAGGCCGTTGTGCAAGCCAAACTGCACAACGGCCTTTTTGTTATGTAATTATTTGCTTGGCAAACGCTCAGCCGGCCATGTACTGGCCTTCAAAGTCAAACACGGTATTCCAATAGGTATCACCCAGAACATCCATCGCCTCGCCGTGGCCTGCGCCCTCGGCGGTCAGAGTGGCCTTGTTGGTGCCGGGTTTGGCGTTATACAGGGTCCCCATCATCTCATAGGGGATAAAATCATCCGCGGTGCCGTGGATGAACAGCATCGGCTTTTCACAGTTCTGCACCTGCTGCAGAGCGGATGCTTCCTTAAAGCCATAGCCCGCTTTGGCTCTTGCCGTGGCGCTGGCGGTATACAGAATTGGGAACTCCGGCAGGCCGAACCGCAGTTTCAGCTCACTGGAAAAAATATCCCACACGCTGGTGTAGCCGCAGTCCTCCACAAACACTTTTACCTGTTCCGGGGTGTCCTCCCCTGCTGTCATCATGGTGGTGGCGGCCCCCATGGAAACGCCGTGCAGCACAATTTCAGCTTCGCTGTCCTGCGCCAGCACCCAGTCGATCCATTGCAGCACATCCTTGCGGTCCAGCCAGCCCATGCCGACATAATCGCCCTCACTGTCGCCGCAGGCGCGCAGATCAGGGGTCAGCACCTGGTAGCCTGCATCGTGGTAGTGCTGGGCCAGGTTGGTCACGCCGGTATGGCTGCCGCGGTAGCCGTGCAGGGCAATCACCCACAGGTGGCTGCCCGCATTGGGGTAATACACGCCGTTCAGCCGCAGGCCGTCCGCTGCCGTGATCTGCACCGTCTGGCCGGGATTCTGCTGCAAAAATTCCTCATTGGCCTGCTTTTGTACGGCGCGGTTTTCGGCAATCAACTGTTCCACGCCATCCGTGGGGACTTCCACATCCAGCGCCACCTCACGATCACCGCCGTCCCCGCTGCGCCCAATGGCATAATTGACCAGGTAGCTGCTGGCAAACGCAATGACCGCCGCCACCAGCACCACCACGGCAATCAACACGCCAATGACAATCTTTCTTCTGTTCTGCTTTTTTGTTGTAACTTCCATTCTGTTTTCCTTTCCCTCTGTGCCCGTGCCATATGTTGCACGTTTCAATCCAGAATGTTCAATATTATACAACAATTAGCAAGAATGTTCAATGGCTATTTGCTGGCATACAGCGGGTTGGCCGCGCGGGTCTGGGTGCCATAAACCGCTTGCAGCCGTTCAAATGCCGCCCGTACCTCCGGTGGGATGTCATCATGCGCAATATAATTTTTGCCGTTGGGGGCGCACCCGGCGTCGTTATCCGTCAAACGGGGGATTTTTTTTCCCCCCCATCAACAGGTTCACATACCGATCCACCGCCCACATGCCGGGGATTGCTTCCCAGTAGATCAGCTGGCTGCCCTGCGCCACCACTTCGGCCTGGTATGCCGCATAGTTGATGATTTCCATCCCCTGCGGGCGGTACTTGCGCAGCCCCATCTCCATGCGGCGCTGCATCGTGGCATCCTGGCACAGAATGATGCTACGGCAGGGGATTTTTTCCCGTTCCAGCAGGTAGGTAATATTATTACCGCAGTTGGTGGACTGCGTTTCCAGCGCATCGGCATTACCACATTTCTCCCGCCCCCAAAATCCCGCGTCATCTTTTTCCCGCCGCCCGCATACCCATGGTGCAGGGGTGAAGTCTTATGATCGGGATTTTATGGCTTTTTTTGCAGTCGGCTGCTTCGCATCTGCTCTACCTGGCCCTCCGGCTGGAAACTGGCAGCTTTCCCAAGCCGCTTTCCGCCAAGGAGGAACAAGCCGCCTTCGCCGCCATGCGCGCCGGGGATGCCGCCGCGCGTGAAACGCTGATCTGCCACAACCTGCGGCTGGTGGCACATATTGTAAAAAAGTATTATACCGTTTCCGGCGGGCAGGATGATTTTATCAGCATCGGCACCATCGGCCTGATTAAAGCAGTAGATACCTATGACTGCGCCCGCACCACCCGCTTTGCCAGTTACGCCAGCCGCTGCATTGAAAACGAGCTGCGGATGCAACTGCGCCACACCCGGCGCGAAGCAGGCACCGTTTCTTTGCAGGAGCCGCTGGAAACCAGCGCGGACAGCGGCATGCTGACCCTGGCGGATGTTCTGCCCGACCTGGCCACAATGGAAGAAGACTGCGAACTGCGGGATGCCGCCGCTCAGCTGCGCCAGCTGGTTACCGCCCTGCCGGAGCGCGAGCAGCAGATTTTGACCCTGCGGTACGGCCTGGATGGCGCCGTCCCGCAGACGCAGCAGCAGATCGCCGCACAGTTCGGCATCAGCCGCAGCTATGTATCCCGGCTGGAAAAGCACGCCCTTGCCCGCCTGCGCCGCGCGTGGAACCAACCGCATCCGCTGTAACTGCTCAAACGTTTGCATTCTATAACAGCCGTTCATCGGCGGACAACCGTTTCTGTAAAAGCAAAAAGTATGACTTTTCAAAACTACTTGCACTGTCCCCTGCTTTTCCTTTATAATAGTATATATCTGTGTGTTGTGCGGCTGCGTGGGCTTCCATTAAACTTATAGGTTTGTAGGAACTGTCGGCAACCGATGCACAAATTTCAGCAATTTTCCATAGTTAAAGCAGTTGTTTCGCTGTATTCTTTGTGATAGAATAATAAAAGGGGTGTGTTCTCTTTTGTAGGGCAACACCTACAAGAGAGCGAGGACTTCCACCATATGAACGCGCAAACCATTATGATCTGCTCCGGCAAGGGCGGCACGGGCAAAAGCACCGTATCGGTCCTGCTGGGTGCCCAGTTGGGTGCCTGGAGCCGCCGCGTCCTGCTGATCGAGTTGGACTCCGGGTTGCGCAGTGTGGACATGATTGCCGGGGTATACGGCAAGACGGTTTACGATATCGAGGATGTTCTGTGCGGTCGGTGTGATGGCAGCAAAGCTATTGTGCCCAGCCCCTTGTACCCTGGGCTGTCAGTCATCAGCGCTCCCTATGAGGGCGGTGAAGTCCGCGCAGCACCGCTGGCTGGGCTGATTTTGGCCATGCGGGAATATTTTGATTATATCCTGCTGGATACTGCAGCGGGCATGGGCGCACCGTTTACCGCCGCCAACCGCTTGGCGGACCGCGCACTGGTTGTTTTAACGCCGGACCCGGTCGCCCTGCGGGATGGGCGCATTGTGGCGGATGCCCTGTTACAGAGCGGCCGCCCCGCCAGCGCCGTGCGGCTGGTGATGAACCGTGTGTCCCGTTCCAGTTTTGGCAAGGATGCTGCGGTGTTTGACCTGGACGAGTGCATTGACACCGTTGGTTTGCAGCTGATTGCCGTTATCCCGGAAAGCCGCACCTTGCAGCGCGCCGGTGCCGCAGGCACCGCCCTGCCGCAGGACTGCCCCGCCGCCATTGCCGGGCACGCCCTTGCGGGCCGCATTTTGGGCGAGCGCATTCCGCTGACCTGTTTTTGACAAAAAACGCATAGCCATGCTATGCTGTAACTTATAGAAAGTGGGGGATTTCTTATGACGATTGCCCTTGTTGCACATGATACAAAGAAAGAACTGATGGTTCAGTTCTGCATTGCCTATCGGCAGATTCTGAGCGAGCACAGGCTGATCGCCACGGGTACCACGGGGCGGCTTGTAGCCGAAGCCACCGGCCTGAACGTACAGCGCTTTTTGCCGGGCGGCCACGGCGGTGACCAGCAGATCGTTGCCCGCATCGCCTGCGACGAAGTGGACATGCTGCTTTTCTTCCGTGACCCCATCTGCGCTAAGCCCTCGGAGCCCAACGAGATGAACCTGCTGCGCATCTGCGATGTGCACAATATTCCGGTTGCCACCAACATTGCCACTGCCGAGGTGTTGATCCACGGCCTGGAGCACGGCGACCTTGACTGGCGTACCATCCTGAACCCCCAGCACTAAGGGCATAATTGATACAGGGCGTTCACCGAAGACTAAAGAGACAAGTTAAGAATCCACACGCAGGCCCCTCCGCCATCCGGCGGCGGGGTTTGTTTTTTGCAGCAAAACAGCACCGCCCGCGATATGGTATTACCCGCGGGCGGTGCTGCTATTTCTATTTGATAAAGAAAATGAGAACGGCGTCAGTAACGGCGTTCTCACAAAAGATGCTTTCTTTTTGATTACAACTGTATCATACCGTTCCCCACGCAAAAAGTCAATTACTTTTGAGCAGGGCGGTGTATTTATGCCAATTTTTCCTCTCTTCTATTGAAAACTTTGTTTGCATGGTGCGCCAGTTTTCTGTATTTTATCCATTACAATGTCATCCTCCCCCGGCAAGCCCTGCCATTTTGTAGGGCAAGGATTATCAAATAGTCAAATATAACGGATGCAGCACAAGGTTTTTCGGCACTTTTCCGATTGACGCACCGCATGGGACAGCGTACAATAAAAGTACCAATTTTTGCAACAATAATACAATTGCGTGCTTTGATTCAAGCCCTTCAAAAAGGAGAGAATACTGTTCCATGGGTTCCAATTCCACTACTATCCCCACCACCAGCGTGGCAGAGTTAAAGTATCTTTCGCTGCTGGCACGGGATTATCCCACCCAGGCCGCGGCTGCCAGCGCCGTTATCAGCCTGGAAGCCACCGCCAAGCTGCCCAAGGGCACCGAGCATTATATCAGTGACCTGCACGGCGAAGACGAGGCTTTTATCCACCTGCTGAACTCCGCTTCCGGTGTTATCCGCGAAAAAGTTGATCTTGTCCTGGGTGAAAACGTGCCCAAGGCCATCCGTGCCGAGCTTGCCACCCTGATCTACTACCCGGCGCGCAAGCTGCCCCTGCTCAAGGCCCGCTACCCGGAACGCTTTGAGCTGGAAGCCTGGTACCGCCAGACGCTGCTGCGCCTGATCGATGTATGCCGCTTTGTTTCGTCCAAGCACACACGGGAATATGTGCGTTCCTGCCTGCCGCAGGGCTGTGGGCATATCATTGACGAGCTTCTGCACGCCCACTTTGAGGACCACAACAAAACCCTCTACTATGGCCAGATCGTGGGCAGCATTATCGCCAATGACCGCGCGGACGCTTTCATCATCCGCCTGTGTGAGCTGATCAAGCGCCTTGCGGTGGACAAGTTGCACATTATTGGTGACCTGTTTGACCGCGGCCCCCGCCCGGACCTGATCCTGGACCGACTGATGACCCACCACAACGTGGATTTCCAATGGGGCAACCACGACGTTGTGTGGATGGGTGCCGCCGCTGGCAGCGCGCTGTGCTGCTGCACGGTGCTGAAAACCACCCTTGCCTACCACAACCACGGCATGATTGAAGATTTTTACGGCATCAATCTGCGCCACCTGCTGCGCATGGCGGAGCAGTATTACGGCAATGAGGATCTGACCATTTGGATGCCGCACACCGACGCCACCCGCGGCCCCTACACGGACGGAATGCTGCACCGCTGTGCTGTCATGCACAAGGCCATCACCATCCTGATGCTGAAGCTGGAGTGCGAAGTGATCGACCGCAACCCGGATTTCAAGATGCAGGGGCGGGATTTTTTGCGCCGCATTGATTACGAAGCTGGAACGGTGGATTATTTTGGCAAGATTTATCCCCTGCGGGACCGCAACTTCCCCACGGTAGATCCAGAGAACCCGGCCCGCCTGAATGCCGACGAAAAGTTTGTGCTGGACAAGCTGGTGGCATCCTTCCGCCACAGCGAAAAGCTGCAAAAGCACGTTGCCTTCCTGTATGCCAAGGGCAGCGTATACCACATTGAGAACGGCTGCCTGCTGTACCACGGTGCGGTGCCCCTGACGGACGAGGGCGAATTTGCCGCCGAAACGTTTGAGGGCCATTCCCTGCGGGGCCGCGCGCTGCTGGATTACTGTGACCTGCGCGCCCGCCTGGGCTATTTTGCGCCGGAGGGCTCGCCGGAGCGGCAGAGCGGGCAGGACTTTTTGTGGTACTTGTGGTGCGGCAAGCTCTCCCCGCTGTTTGGCCGCAGCGCCATGACCACCTTTGAACGGCTGTACATTGAGGACCCAGAAACCCACAAGGAGATCAAGGATCCCTACTATACCTGGTACGATGATGCGGCCATCTGCTGCCGCATCCTGGCGGAGTTTGGCTTAACGGCCAACTGCCACATTGTGAACGGCCATGTACCCGTGCGGGAAAAAGCCGGCGAAAGCCCCATCAAGGGCGGCGGGCGCTTGTTGGTGATTGACGGCGGGTTCTGCCGCGCTTACCACGAGCGCACCGGTATTGCGGGGTACACGCTGGTGTATTCCAGCCACGGCATGAGCCTGCGCACCCACCAGCCATTTGAAAACACCGCCAAAGCAGTGCAGGAAAACCTGGATATTTTGTCCCGCGTGGATGTGGTGGACGATAACCACACCGACCGCGTTCTGGTGGAACATATGGACGAGGGCGCCAATCTGTACGCCCAGGTGGCCGACCTCCACCGTCTCATCTCCGCCTACCGCACCGGCCTGATCAAAGAACAGCCGACGAAAGATACGATCTGGTAGCGATTACGGGGATTTTCCAGTTTTTTTGAAAAAAAGGCTTCGGCGAAAAAACTTTA
>OLNL01002856.1_pt1 | contig 12406 bp, 11 predicted proteins | sample 1672181 | NCBI WGS metagenome assembly OLNL01 (sample SAMEA3136656, study PRJEB25190) | human gut metagenome | biome: human gut; feature: human-associated habitat; material: faeces | place: Austria | collected 2013
GGTCGTTATCGGATCACCACAAAGCCGGAGTTCTGCGGAAAGACACCAGTGGGACGGTATGTGACTGGTTATGTTTCTTGGGATAATTTTGGGGTGATTGGATGAATGCAGAACAAAAAGACCAGATCCGGCAGCTGCACAGCAGCGGTCTGGGCTACAAGAAAATCGCAGCCCAATTAGGGCTGTCTGTCAACACCGTGGCTTCTTTCTGCAAACGGCAGAGAGGAAGCGAATCCTGCCCGCACTGTCCGCAGTGTGGGCGTTCTGTTATGCAGACACCGCACCGAAAACCGAAACGATTCTGTTCCACACAATGCCACAACACTTGGTGGAATCACCATGCTGTATCGGGGGACGGCAAACAACAACAGCTCTGCCCTATCTGCAAAGAGCCGTTTTTTGCCTATCCCAGTTCGCACCGAAAATATTGTTCCCGTCTTTGCTATGGGAAGCACAGAAAGGAAATGGCTCATGGAAAAAGAACATTACCATAAGATCATTACGTATCAAACCACAGTTTCGATTTTGAAAAGCTGGATGCGTGCTGGATTGGTCACGCCGGAGGAATTCCAAAAAATCAACACCATAATTGCCGAACGTTCCGGTTTATCTTTGTGCAGTATATTCCTTGACTCCTGCCCGATCGTACGGTAATATGTCATCGGAAAGGGGGAGATTATCACGGCACGAGTGATACAAAAAGTTGCATTTCCACAGAAAAAGCCGTTCCTGTTGAAACGGACGGCAGCCTACGCCAGAGTGTCCAGCGGAAAGGATGCCATGCTCCATTCTCTGTCGGCACAGGTCAGCTATTACAATCAGCTGATCCAGAGCAATTCGGAGTGGCTGTTCTGCGGTGTTTATGCAGACGAGGCATTGACGGGAACAAAGGAAAATCGGGCGGAATTTCAAAAGCTGCTGAATCGATGCCGGCGTGGAGAAATTGACTTAATTCTGACAAAGTCCATTTCCCGTTTTGCACGAAACACGGTCACCCTGCTGGAAACGGTACGGGAACTGAAAACACTGGGCGTTGATGTCTATTTCGAGGAACAGCGGATTCATTCCATGAGTTCAGACGGCGAACTGATGCTTTCCATTCTGGCATCTTACGCACAGGAGGAAAGCTATTCTGCCAGTGAGAACAAAAAGTGGCAGATGCGAAAGGACTTTGAACAGGGAAAAGTCGGGAGTATGCGAATGCTGGGTTATCGGCGAACCAAGTCCGGAAAACTGGAAATCGTACCGGAGGAGGCGGAAATCGTCAGAATGATTTTTCTATATTATCTGTCTGGTATGGGTAAGCTGGCAATTGCCAAGAAACTGAATGAACAGCAGATATGCACGGTGCGTGGCTGTGTATGGACGACAGAGGACGTAAGGCGAACGCTCCGTAATGAAAAGTACACCGGAAATTTGCTGCTGCAAAAAAGTTTTCGGGAAAATCACATTACCAAGAAAAAGGTGGCTAACATCGGACAGCTTCCGCAGTATTTCGTTGCCGGTTCGCATGAAGCCATCATTTCGCAGGAACAGTTTGATGCGGTGCAGAAACAAATGGCGGAACGGCAGAAAAAATATGCCGGTTCCTGTACCACAAACCGATATCCATTTACGCAGAAAATACGGTGTGCCTGCTGCGGCAAATATTACCGCAGAAAAACGACTGTGACCGGTGTGGTCTGGATTTGTTCCACTTACAACACCAAAGGGAAAAAATACTGTCCAACAGCAAAACAGATTCCGGAAAATACGCTGCTCTCTGCCTGCTGTGATGTTTTGGAAATATCGGAATTTGATGCGGAGCGATTTGCGGAACGAATCGAACAGATTCAGATTCCTGCACCCAATGAACTGCAATTCTGCTTTTCGGACGGAACGGAACAAACTGTATCTTGGAAAGACCGTTCCCGTTCGGAAAGCTGGACGGCGGAAATGCGAGAGAAAGCGAGGCAGAAAAAATGGCGACAGTCCTAAAAATACCGGCAAAGTTTCATCCCATAACGCATTTGCCGGAAACCAAAGTTCAGAAACGCAGAGTGGCAGCCTATGCCAGAGTTTCCACAGATTCCGAGGAGCAGCAGACCTCTTATGCTGCACAGGTAGATCGTTACACCAAGTACATTCAGGAACGGGCAGACTGGGAGTTTGTTGCAGTCTATACCGATGAGGGCATTTCTGCCCTGAATACCAAACATCGGGATGGCTTTAATCGCATGGTGGCAGATGCTCTGGACGGCAAGATCGATTTGATTGTCACCAAGTCAGTCAGCCGGTTTGCACGAAACACTGTAGATTCTTTGACGACTGTGCGAAAGCTGAAAGAAAAAGGCGTGGAGGTGTTTTTTGAGAAAGAAAACATCTACACGCTGGATTCCAAGGGCGAGCTGCTGATCACCATCATGTCCAGTCTGGCACAGGAGGAGAGCCGTTCTATTTCGGAGAATGTAACTTGGGGACAGCGAAAGCGAATGGCGGACGGCAAGGTCAGCTTGCCGTACAAGCATTTTCTAGGCTATCGAAAAGGAGCAGATGGCTTGCCGGAAATTGTGCCGGAGGAGGCGGAAATTGTTCGGAACATCTATCGTTGGTTTATGGAGGGGAAAACGCCGACTGGCATTGCGAGAACATTGACAGAACAGGGCATTCCGACACCTGCCGGAAAGGAGCAATGGCATTCCAGCACAGTGAAAAGCATTCTGACCAATGAAAAATACAAGGGCTCTGCTCTATTGCAAAAGAGATTTACGGTGGATTTTCTCACCAAAAAATCTAAGGTGAATGAGGGTGAAGTACCCCAATACTACATTGAGGAAAGTCACCCTGCCATCATAGTGCCGGAGGAATTTGAACTGGTACAGGCAGAATTGCTACGGAGGCAAAACCTGCGGCGGCAGTACAACGGAAAGAGCGTATTTGCTGCACGGCTTGTCTGCGGTGACTGTGGAAATTTCTTCGGAGCAAAGGTCTGGCATTCCAACAGCAAATACCGGCAGGTGATCTGGCAGTGCAATCACAAATTCCAAGGGGTGTGCAAATGCCAGACACCCCATTTGCAGGAGAGCGTCATACAGCAGCGGTTTCAGGCAGCCGTTCAGGAATTGCTGCAAAAGCGGAAAGCAATTCTGGAAAACTGTCAGATGATGCTGGAATTGCTCACGGACTGTACGGATTTGGAGTATCAATTACAGGAACTGGAAATGCAGAAAATGCAAATTTCGGAACAGGTACAGGGATATGTTCGGGAGAACAGTGAAATTGTGCAGGATCAGGAAAAGTATGAGGAACGGTATCAGGCACTGGTGGGACAATACGAACCGCTGCAGAAACAAGAAACCGCCCTGCAGGAACAGCGAGCAGAGCGGTTGGCAAAACGAGAACAGATTCAGGGCTTTCAAAGAGCATTGAACGGACAAGATGGGATGCTGCCGGAATTTGATACACAATTGTGGCTGGCTGCTGTAGAAAAAGCAGTGGTGCATCGAGATGGAAAAATCGTGTTTGTTTTGAAAGATGGGACGGAGTTGGTGCAGAAAATTTGAGGGGAGTGGGGTGCAGAACGCACTCCCTTTGCTTTTCGGGTGTGCATTGTATCATTTGTGACGTGCGTTTCCAAATCTCAACGGAACGATTGATACAAAAGTCGTTCCGTTTTTTTATACCCATAAAATGATGAAAATACGTACTTTTTGCTATGAAAAGAAGCATCTGAAAAATGGATTTCCGTTTCTTTGGAGAGCAGAAAATAAGCAAAGAAACGAATGAGTGAGAGCAACGAAACGGATGTCAAAAGGTTGCATTTTTTTGCTATGGTTGCATTTTTTTAGATTTGCCGTTTCTTTGGTCAAAAAAGCGTTTCTTTACAGAAAAAAGTCTGCCAATCGGAATATACCCGACAGCAGACTTTCAAATTTATATGCATTAAACCTTGATTTTTGAACCATCTTTAAAAGCAAAGATCATTTTGCCATCTGTGCAGACGGTTACCTGATCAACTGCTCTGAACCAAAGTGTTTCGGAAAATTCGATGATCAGATTTTCCTGTGATTTTAGAAATTCTATATAATCCATGATGAATTTCAGTTTGTTTTCCATTTCATCCTGTTTTTGAATAAGAGTATCTTGTTTGAATTTTAGTTTTCCAAACGATATAACAAGCCCATCATATTGTCTGTAGTAATCTTCACTTTTTATTGGCGTTATGCTTTGTTTTTGGATCAGCATTCTGATTTGTTTTGTCAGCTGTTCCATTTGCTTTTGAATATTTTCGATTTTCTCTTCAATCATAGCTGTGTTGGAAAATGTTTCTTTAAACAACAAGCAGTTTTCAATGATTTCAGTTTTGTTTGCAAGAACCTGATTCATTGCAGTTAAAAATTTTTCTTTGATGTGTGATTCATATAAATGCGGAGTCATACACTTTTTACCATTTTTAAACTTTCCGTTGCATTGCCATACTGTTCTGCGGTATTTACTTGTCGAATGCCATATTTTTGAACCAAAATATCCGCCACAGCATTCACATACCAGTTTGGCAGAGAAAATGCTTTTGCTGTTGTAGGCTCTTCCAATTCTTTTTCTGCGTGTATATTCTGCCTGAACAAGTTCAAATTCATCCGGTGGAATAATTGCTTCATGTGATTCGGGAATATAGTATTGCATCAGTTCGCCTTCGTTGATTTTCTTTTTCTTACTTAGAAAATCAACGGTAAAGCTTTTTTGTAACAATGCTGAACCACGATATTTTTCATTTGTCAGAATGCTTTCTATAGTGGATGGTGACCATATCTCTTTTCCTGCCGGAGTTGGTACATGTTTGAATGTCAGACATTCTGCAATATGGTTTGGTGTTTTTCCTTCCATAAAAGAATGGTAGATATATCGCACAATTTCAGCTTCTTCAGGAACAATTTCAGGAATACCGTCTTTTCCTTTTCGATAGCCAAGAAAATGCGAATAAGGAAGAGATACTTTGCCGTCAGCCATACGCTTTCGCTGACCCCAGGTAACATTTTCTGAAATAGATCGGCTTTCTTCCTGAGATAAGCTTGACATAATAGTAAGCAGTAATTCTCCTTTGGAGTCTAGCGTGTAAATATTCTCTTTTTGGAAAAATACTTCAACGCCTTTTTCTTTCAGTTTGCGAATCGTTGTAAGAGAATCTACAGTATTTCTGGCAAATCTGCTGACACTTTTTGTTACGATCAGATCAATTTTGCCATTAAGAGCATCTGCAATCATTCTGTTGAATCCTTCTCTGTGCCTGGTGTTTGTTGCACTGATGCCTTCATCTGTATAAACTCCGACAAATTCCCAATCGATCCGTTCTTTAATGAATTTCGTATAGTAATCCACTTGGGCAGTATAGGAAGTTTTTTGTTCTTCTGAATCAGTTGAAACTCTTGCATATCCTGCAACTTTTCGTTTTTCAACACTCTCCAAAGGTGCAAAAGTGGCAGGATTTAATCTTGGCGGAATTTTTGTTACTTTTGGCATTTTCTCCATCTCCTTGTTTTTGATGATTTAGCAGCGGCAGCCCGTTTTTCCTCTGTCCAGCTTTCAGAACGTGAACGGTCTTTCCATGTGGTATTTATGCATTTCCCGTTTTTTAATTGAATAATCAATTTGTTTGGTGCGGGAACAAGAATTTTTTCAACCTGATTTTCAAAGATATTTGCATCAAATTCAGCAATGCTTAGTATCTCACAGCAAACAGATATCAGCGTACTTTCAGGAATTTGCTTTGCTGTGGGACAATATTTTTTACCTCTTGTATTGTAAGTTGCACAGATCCAGACATTACCTGTTGCGGTTATTTTATGCCGATAGTTTTTTCCACAACAGGTGCATTGTATTTTTCCTGTAAACGGATATGAGGCAACAGATTTTGAAGAGGAAAATCGCTGATGCTGTTCTTCCAGTTTCTTTTGAACAGCATCAAAAATACTTTTTTCTATGATTGCTGGATGACTTTCTTCTACAAAATACTTTGGCAGCTGACCGTCATTTCTTATCATTCTCTTTGTCAAATGATTTTCCCGAAAACGTTTCTGTAAAAGCATATTTCCGGCATATTTTTCATTCTGCAAAATCCTATGGATATCTGCAGTAGTCCACTCACAGCCGTTGATCGTAGCAATTCCCATTTCATTCAGCTTATTGGAAATCAATAGTTTTCCATTTCCACTGAGATAGTTTAAAAAAATAAATCGGACGATTTCAGCTTCTGATTCCACTATTTCCAGACTGCCGTTTGTCGTTCTGCGATAACCTAACATTCGTATATTGCAGATTTTGCCTTGTTCAAAATCTTTTCTGATTCTCCATTTTTGATTTTCACTAGCAGAAAAACTTTCTTCCTGTGCATAGGAAGATAAAATGGAAAGCATCAGTTCGCCATCAGCTGAAATGCTGTGAATATTTTGCTCCTGAAAATAGACATCGATCCCTAACATTTTTAACTCTCTTACAGTTTCGAGAACGGTTATGGTATTTCTTGCAAATCGACTGATAGACTTTGTAATGATAAGATCAATTTTACCTTTTCTGCATTCAGCAAGCATTTTTTGAAATTCAGGTCTTGACTCTTTCGTTCCTGTAATTGCCTCATCTGCAAATACGCCGCAGAATCTCCATTCCGGATTGCTTTGAATCAGTTCGGAATAATATCCTACCTGAGCAGAAAGGGAATGCAGCATGGCGTCTTTACCACTTGATACTCGTGCATAAGCGGCAACGTTTTGTAATTTATGTGAAATATCAACAGAAGGTTCTATTTTTTGTATCAAACGTTCCATGTAAACCTCCTCCTTTCAGATACCATATTAGCATGGATTTTCAGATTTATCAACGAATATACCCGACAAAGATATGCCGTATTTTTCAGCCATTTTTGTGTTCATTTCCGTATAATCTTTTCTTGAGATCTTTCCTGAACGAAGCCAGGTTTTGATAATTTCAACCATAACCTGATAGATGATGATATTACGATTCATTTTTCCACCTTGCCTTTCCGGAACATTGTCTGGAACAATAAACTTGTTGCTTGCTCGGATAAGAAAGAAATATCTGATTACAAACAGGGCAAACTTTTTTTGTCATTTTCAGTGAAACTTCTTTGTTTTCACGCCACCATTTCATGCGGCATTTGTCACTGCAAAAACGTTTTATATGAGCACTTGTAATGGAAAGTGATTTTCCACAGCACTCACATTGTCGAAAAGATTTCCTGCGTGATAAGTACGATTTGATTGTTCCGACAGGCACATTTAATTCATTACTGATTTTCCGGATTGTACATCCTTGCTTTTTCATTGTTTCTATCTGAGCTTTTTGTCTGATATTCATGATCATTTCACCTCAACCATATAGTCTAAATAAATGCGTTGAATTCGTACCCTTTTGTGAAAAATAAAAAAGCCATTGCATCCGGGACAATTCGTCAAGGATACAATGGCTTTCTTTGAATCAAGAGATATTTTATTTCATGAGAGCATTGACACACTTCTGCACTTCATTGTAGTCATAACCTGCCTCGGTAAGACGTTTCTTACGTTCCGCACCATTACCCCATTTACCCTGAATGACTTCACGGGCAACCTCATCAACGGACTTCTTTGCAGGATACACCTGCTTGCCATTACTGTCAAAAACAGCATATCCCGCCTTGCAGGCTTTCTTTGCGTTTTCAAGAGAAGAGAAAGCACCAATCTGCGACTTAGCATCAGTCCATGACTTTCTTACTCGATAAAGCTGTTTTGCAGGTGCAGGGGTTGTCGGTGTAGAACCCGAATTGAGATAAGACTGCACCTTAGCTTTGAAAGCTGCCCAATGAGGCAGAATGTATGCGGGACACATCTTGTAGGGATTTCTTGCAGTATTAAGGTAGTCTACGCTGCCGGACTTTCCGTCACGGACATTTAACCAATGCGTGTGGGTATAAAGGTGATTGATGTCAAGATTGTATTTCTTTAGAAGTGCTGCGGCAAGTCTTGCACAGTTGTCCTCGGATTTCTTATCTCTGTCGTTATACGCAGATGACATAATGCACTCGATCGCAATTGTTCTGCGATTGCCGTTACCGCTTCCGTCAGCGGCGTGCCAGCCACTTAAGGATAGAGGCAGATTCTGCCATGCACAAGTATTGTCAACGTAATAATGCACTCTGACATCTTTCATATTTCCATTGACGGTTGCTCTTGTATACTGCTCCGCAGGGGTTGTTCCGCTTGCCACAGAAATCCAGTCGGTATTGTGGACTGTTACGCCGATAACTTTGCCCTCCATTGAAACAGAGGGCATATCGATTCTATTGGGGTTATGTTTTGTGAGTAAATACTCGTTGATTTTCACTCCGTTCAGAGTAGTTGATGTATCAGGTCTTAAAATAGCCATTTATTTGTCCTCCTTTTCATCTTCGGTTCTGCCCACCTTATTTTGCAGAACATCAATTGCTTTTTTGAATGCTGGCGGGAAAGGAATTCCCATAAGTGTCGTATTCTCGATGATAGAAAGCAGTTCGTTCAGACAAAAACTGATACAAACGGCATCACGAATGTAATTTGTGCCGATGAGAATATCGATTCTTACGCCGACCACAACCATAAGCAGAATACAGAATTTCTTTGCAAGTCCGACCCAGCCAGCTGTACTGTTCCGATCTGCGTGCCGCTTTCACTGTGCTTGGATTTGCCCATCGCCGCAGTTACAATTCCTGTCACGAAGTCAATGCCCATAAAAACAACCAGCGTTGCAAGAGCAGAATCCCAGCCGCCAAGCAGCGTTGCGATAAATCCGCCGATCACGCCTGCGATCAGGCAAATGGTATCTTTCATAAAATCACCCCTTCATAAATTTGATAGACTTGACCATCGGATGTGAATTGTCCGATGTGCCGCTGAATGCAAGATAATATTCTCCCTTCGGAATACTTTCCAGCGACTGCATCACAGAAATAAAATCATTGGAATAAAGCCATTGAAACGATAATTGCAGGGCATTTTCCGCCTTGATTTCCTCATAAATATGCTGAGCCAGTTCTGCTCCTGTTTTATCTGTCTTTTTCACAAGATAGAATGTTGCATTTTCTGATGCACCAACCAGATAGCTTAAAAGCAGATGCATATCTGCTGAGATTGCAATTGGTGTCAGGAAAATCACAAATACCGTTCCAGCCCAGCTGAAATCGTTCTGATTGAAATACAGGGCATAGTCATTTTCGGCAGAGCAGAAATGCGGATAAATCTCCGCAAAACCTGCAAGAGAACGATAACCATCGTTGTAATAGGTGTAAACGCTGTCACCATATTTTTGCAAAGTATCAGAATCGCTTTCAAATACAGAAATATAACTGATGCCGGAAATGCTTTCAATTTGTTTTTGCAGCTCTGCAATATCAGCTTTTGTTGCATAGTTTGACATATCAGGAATAATGCCGTCCCTGCCGTCAGCACCTTTGAGACTTTGAAGCCATTCTGTTTCTGTTCCTGAAAATCCATGTTCTACGGCAATAATATAGGCGGATTTTCCATCTGTGCCGTCAATTCCGTCACGCCCCGGAAGTCCGTCTGCACCACTTTTGCCATCTTTACCAGGTAAACCATCAACGCCATTTCTACCGTCACATCCGTTTTTGCCATTTACTCCATCCTTGCCATCAACACCTTTCAGGCTTTCAAGCCATTCAGCCTCTGTGCCAACAAATCCGTGTTCTACAGCAATTTCATAGGTTGACTTGCCGTCTTTGCCTTTTTCAGAAATCTTCTGCAAAAGCTGCTGATAGAGGTCTGGAGTTGGCGGTATCGGTGTTTCGCTTTCACTTTCAAACCCTGACGGTCTGATGTGCAAAGTTTTTACAACCGTTGTTGCTCTGACTGTTTCAGTTGCTTCTGCATCATAGCCAAACAAGGACATTTTCACAGTCCCTGCGGTTAGTTCGGCAGGCAAAAAACAACTTGTATTTTCTGTTCCGAGAACCCTGTTATAGGTTATTTCGTCCTGTGTGAACTGCACCACCTTATGCAGCGGTTTCCAGTTATTATCGAACACAAAATGTATCTTTACAAAAGCAATCTGGTCAGCAGCAATGATTTCATGCTCCAAGGTTTCAATGTTCTGTCCTTTTACAAGAAATTTTATCATGACTCCACTTCCTTCCAAGTTTTTGTATTTGCAACATATTCCATATATCCATCAAGGCACTGGATCTTTGCAAGCGGAGATTCAATATCAACTGCATGACTGTCCCAGTTTGTATTTTTCTTCACAGCATTCCAGTCAGCAAGAGAACCCTCATAGGTAATTTGATTCAGGGATTCACAGTAATTGAAACAGCCGCCCACAATTTCCTTGACATTTCTGGTAAGGGTAAGATTTTTCAGTTTTGTGCATCGTACAAACATTCTGTCACTGATGACTTTGCCGCCGTATCTCACAGTTTCAAGATACTGGCACTCGCTGAATACCATTGCACCGACCGTTGTAACAGAGGACGGAACGGTTACGGACTTGATTGCCGTTCCTGCAAATGCATTCACGCCAAGTTCCGTAACACGTTCCGGAATCTTCAACTCTGTCAAACCATTTAGAGTCTGATGATAAATGTAACCGTCAATGTGCGGAAGAAATGCAGCCTTTTTGATTGCTGTAAGTGTTGTCGGAAGTGATACTGTTTTCAGATTGTCGCAATACTGAAAAAGTCGTTCTCCAATGCCGGTTACACCTTCTAAAACAATAACCGACTTGATATTTGCATTGTTTTGCAATGGTGACGGATTGCTGTCAGTAGAATAGTTAAACGTTGCCCCAGTACCTTTGAGGAGCAGTCTGCCGTCTGAATAAAGCACAAAATCCACGTTCTGCCCACATTTCCCGATGGAAACCACATCACCTGTCATCTCATCAATTTTCAGCGTTAATTCGTTTATCTTTGTTGTCAGCTGACCGACTGTGATGTTGTAATCTTTTATCTGCGTCTGAATTTCAGAAAGCTGAGAGAGCATATCCGTGACCTTGCATTTTCCTAAAATACAGCGGACATATCCACAGAAATTATTGTTTTCTCTGTAGTCTGTGATGCTGAGTTCTGATGTGCCTGCATCAAGTCTGATAATGCAAAGGGTGAGATATTTCTTGTAATCTGTATTCTGAAATCTCGGTATTGCAGGATTTGTGGCAGGTGTTCCTGCGAGAATTTCAAAGCTGACATTACGGACGTTTTCAGAAGTGTTACAGCAAATTCCAACCGCCATATATCTTGGCAGGGATTCGTCCACATAGCGTGATAAGTCGTAAGTGTAAGCCGTATCTGAGATGAAATAATGCCCCTGAATCCATGCCTTTCCGCTGCCGATCGTCAGCTTCAACTTGTTTGCAGACAGTTTGAAACACTGTCCGAAGTTGTCCTGAATTCCATCACAGATAATACTGCCGAGATAGTCGTTAAAGTTCTCCGCAGTATAGGTTCTGTCAAGATTTTTAGAATTGAAAAATCCGAATGAAAATGCCATGTTAAGCCTCCTTAAATGTTGGTGTTAAATTTCTGCCGTTGCGATCGAAACTCTCAATCATTCCGACAAGCTGTATTTTATTTTGTCTGATGCCGAATCTCTGATGCTCTACAGTGACGAAATCGCCAACAAAATAGTCCACACCGTATTGAAACTGCGTGGACTGCACTGCAATCTGAGACTCGGATTTTGTTTTTGTGGGAATAATATTCTGATTGCATTTTTCTTTCAGAAGTTCGATGTATTCAGCATCAGGAATCGGCTTTGTTTCGCCGTTTTTCTGCTCTTCGTCTGAGATGTCTTTTGCATCAACATACACCTCATATCTGTCAAGCAAGGCAGGTTCAGAATCCTCAAAATAAGTTGTCCGCTTACGCTGTTCGCCCTCACCTTTTCCAAGAACATAGGCAAAATTCCTCTTGACAGAAGTGTTTGTAAAGTAGGTGAAAGACAGCAGATTGTTGTAGCTGTCAGAGAACACAATATGCGGACACTTTTTCCTTCGCTTCTCCGCATCATACTTCTGTCAGCACCTTGCAACAGGTCAAAAATCATTTCGTACTGTTCCTCTGCAATCTTACTTAGACGAATGTTTGCTGTTCCGCCGATTTTCTCGCAAATGGTGTATATCCATTCCATCAGGTTCTCATAGCTGACCTGTAACTTTGTGGTCTGCGACCAGCAAGCACCTTGCATTTCTCCAAGTTTCAAGCTCGGAATCAGCCTGTTTCCGCTAACGAGTGCGTTATTCTCCACGGCTTTCTGAATTATCATTCCGTATGTTATCATCGTTGTAAAATTCAGCGTTGGATAGATAATTCTTCTTTCAAGCAGACACGTCAGAAACCGTCCCTTGATAATGAGATAGTCGCCGTCTTCTGAATCGGTTTCCAGTTCCA